>Ga0256840_1000445_pt1 | contig 42582 bp, 39 predicted proteins | sample 355202metaG_FD_185969 | JGI IMG/M metagenome (GOLD analysis project Ga0256840, IMG submission 185969) | Hydrothermal vent microbial communities from Mid Atlantic Ridge, Atlantic Ocean - 355-202 | ecosystem: Environmental > Aquatic > Marine > Hydrothermal vents | place: Atlantic Ocean: Mid...
GCCGTAAAAACGACGAAAACAAGCTAAAAACACGCCATTTTGTGATTAAAAAATAATCATTTGTTTTTTAAGAAAATAAAGGGCTTTTGATGATTGCAGAAGTGATTGTTCTCAGACAGCCTCCTAGACTATTGAAATAGTTATCCAGACAGGTTTTATATTTCACCCTAATTTGTCTCTTTCGATGGAAAATAGAAAGGGTGTTCGCTTATGTACTGTGCCGTAGCAGACTTGCGAATTCAAGCTCTAAATACACCCTTGATAAACATCAAGGACTCTCAGCCATTATAAACACTAAAGTTCCTCCTGAATTCACTTTTTTAAAATTAGAGGAATGCGCTATGAGAGAAACCTTTACGAAGGGCATGGCAAGGAATATATACTATGGAGGAGCTGTATTTTTCTTCCTAGTCCTTGTTGGCCTGACTGTTGACACCGTCATCAGTTCCCCCAAACGAGACAACTCAGAAAATATCACTGAACAGGTGGCTGCTGGTAAGCGACTCTGGGAAATGAACGACTGTATTGGTTGTCATACTTTACTAGGCGAAGGTGCTTATTTCGCCCCAGAACTCGGTAATGTGTATACCCGCTTTGGTAAAAGCACCGATGCAATTAAGGGCTTTATTAAAAGTCGTCCTGCAAATGGTATTCCTGGTCGTCGTAGTATGCCCCAGTTTAATTTTACAGATGAAGAGTTAGAGGCATTAGCTCAATTCTTAAAATATGCTGATGGTATTAAGACTGCTAGAAACTGGCCACCAAATATTCAAGGGTAAGGGAGACTACTAATGAAATATAAATCACAAAACGTAGCCAAGCTGTATTTTATTGCGGCGATAGGGCTTTTTATTGGTCAGATTCTATTTGGTGTAACTATGGGGTTACAGTATGTATGGGGTGATTTTCTTTTCCCTGCAATACCCTTTAATGTTGCACGTATGGTTCATACTAACCTGCTGATTGTTTGGTTATTATTTGGCTTTATGGGATCTGCTTATTATTTGGTTCCTGAAGAATCAGAGCGTGAGCTATATGCGCCTTGGCTTGCTAAACTCATGTTCTGGATATTTTTGATTGCTGGTGCAGCAACTATTGTTGGCTATTTGCTATTTACTTATTCAGATTTAGCAAAACTTACCATGAATGATCTGTTGCCAACCATGGGACGTGAATTCCTTGAGCAACCAACCATAACTAAGATTGGTATTGTAGTAGTTGTTTTGGCATTCTTGTTCAATATTGGCATGACAATCTTAACAGGGCGTAAAACAGTTGTATCACTGGTTTTATTGACTGGTTTAGTTGGCTTAGCTGTATTCTTCCTATTCTCATTCTACAATCCTGATAACCTCTTCTTGGATAAGTATTTCTGGTGGTGGGTTGTGCATCTTTGGGTTGAAGGTGTTTGGGAATTAATCATGGCTTCAATTCTTGCCTTTGTATTAATCAAAATCACTGGTGTTGACCGTGAAATGATTGAGAAGTGGCTATATATCATAATTGCAATGGCTCTAATCTCAGGCTTAGTCGGTACAGGTCATCACTTCTTCTGGATTGGTTCACCTGATTACTGGCAGTGGCTAGGTTCTATCTTCTCAGCACTTGAGCCAATTCCATTCTTTATGATGACATTGTTTGCATTTAATGTAGTAAACAAGAGACGTAGAGAGCATCCAAACAAGGCTGCTACTTTATGGGCGCTTGGTACTGCTGTAATGGCTTTCCTTGGTGCAGGTGTTTGGGGATTCCTTCATACCCTCGCTCCTGTTAACTACTACACACACGGAACGCAGATCACTGCAGCACATGGTCACATGGCATTTTACGGTGCTTATGTCATGGTTGTATTAACAATGATTTCATACGCAATGCCTATTATGCGTGGCAGAACTGCTAACAATGAGATAGCACAAACACTTGAGATGTGGTCATTCTGGTTAATGACTGTTTCAATGGTATTTATCACATTGTTCCTAACGGGTGCTGGTATCTTGCAGGTTTATTTGCAACGCTACTCAGAAAGCCCATTACCCTTCTTAGTAGTACAGGACAAGATAGCCTTATTCTACTGGTTACGTGAAATTGCTGGCTTGGTATTCCTAAGTGGATTGCTTGTTTATGTTTATAGCTTTTTTGCCAAAGGAAAAGAGGTTGGTGAGATAAAGGAAATAACAACATAAAGTTTGCTTTATGATAAACAAAAATACCGTCTTAATGGCGGTATTTTTTTGGGTGATATTTATCAAATATGAGTACTCATATAAGGAAATTCTGATTAAGTCGATTAGAATTTAGCGCAGAAAAATAGCGACAGAATTGGCAAGCTAAAAATAATTGGACTTGATCAGGGTTTCCATAAGTTACTTGATATTATTGGTAGGTTGGTGCTGAACTTGTGAAGCCCAACAAACAGAGTCATGTTGGGCTTCGTTCCTCAGCACCAACCTACAATTTATTGTTCCAATACGATAGTCCAAAACTATGCACTTTAGTGCAAGGCTTTAGCTGTTACACATCTCTAAACAAAAGATTGTAACGCAGAGAACCGCAGAGTTATTCGCAGAGGATCACAGAGATTTAGATTGAATTTATCGAAAAGAATGAAAACAGGGGTGGGGTGTATACCTGAATCCGTGAGTCCACTACGGCACAGTGAATAAGCTATTGATTCATCACGGGTTTAAAAAATACCCACTTAACTTAAGGGTGAAGCTAAGATTTTTTAAATCCCGTGCTAAACCAATATTCTATCCCCTGCTAAACCAATATTCTATCCCCTGCTATCCGCATTGGACTCACGGATTCAGGGTATAAATGAATTAATTAATTAATTAAGAAATAATAGAGATACCTATGCTATTAGTATATTAGACTTCTTCTTAAGAAAAGTACTGCTATCAATATATTCTAATTGATTCGCGTCGACAGGCTTGCTGAATAGATACCCCTGAATAACATTACAGGAATGAGCCTTTAAGTATTCATATTGCCTTTGCGTTTCAACACCTTCAGCAACAATATCTAATCCTAAGGCCTGACCTAATTTTATAATTGATAAAATTATGGTGTCATCTTTTTCTTGATTGCAAATATTGGTAATAAATTCTTTATCTATTTTTAGTGTTGTCAATGGTAGCTTGGATAAATAAAGAAGTGATGAGTAGCCTGTGCCAAAATCATCGACAGATATTTTAATACCCATATTGTTAACAGTTTTTAAAAGATTCACTGTATCAGGGGTTATTTCAAATAAAGAGTGCTCAGTAATCTCAATACCAAAAAGAGACGGGGCTAATTTTAACTTTTGAATATTGCCTATAAGTCTTTTTAATGATGCGGTAAATATTTTTTGATTTCCTGCCACATTAATATTGACTCTAATTATTTTTTTGCCTTCTTTTCGCCATTGAACTTGTTGATTACATACTTCATCAATAACAAAATAATTAACTGCCTTAATTAGATTTGTTTTCTCTGCAATACTAATGAATGTATCAGGACCAATTTCACCAAGTTTAGGATCATTCCAGCGTAATAATGCCTCGCAGTCAGTTACATTATGCAACTTCGTATTTAATAAAGGCTGATAAACTAAGAATATATTCTCTTTATTTGATAAAGAAGTTTGAAGGCGAAGAGAAATATCATTTTCAGCTTGAATAGCACTTTTCAACTTACTAGAAAAGAGGCGATAGCAAGACCGGCCATCCTGTTTTGCTTGATACATTGCTAAATCTGAGTTGTGTAACAGCATTTCAATTGAGGTTGCATCATCAGGGTATAATGACACACCAATACTGGAAGATAACCAGATTTCTTTTCCTTCTTTAGGATGATAAGTGGTGTTTACAGTTTTTGTAATATCAGACATTATGGTATCAATTGTATGTTTATTGATATTTTTAAGTAACAATACGAATTCATCACCACCAAAACGTGCAAGGCAATAATCTAGCCCTTTAAGCTGATTGGATAGTTTTTCTCCAAAATCAATGAGCAAACTATCAGCAAGTGCATGACCATATATATCATTAATAGACTTGAAGTAATCAATATCAATAAAAGCAACAGCAAAAGAACGATGAGGATAGTTTGTTAGTTGCTCGTTGATTTCTTCTAAAAGGTGTAATCGGTTTGACAAGTTAGTTAATAAATCTACTCTTGTCGAACTAATAAGACGTTTATTATTCGAGATATATTTTTTAAATATCTGAACTGAGAAATAAAGACTAAAACCAAGTAACAGAATATTAAAAAAACTATAAAACAAAATCCTATAAAAAACCTTGTCACTAATAGCTTTTATTTTTTTATTTGAGTTGGCACGTATAAAGTTACTTCCCGTTATAATCTGATTTAAGGTGGCTTCTTTATGAGCAAGTAAACGTGTTGAGTAGAGTGACAATGCGCTCTTTCTTTTGCCTTGAAGAGCTAGATCCAATACTTCCTTCTCAATAGATGAATATAAATCAAGCATATTTGCTTGCTGAACAAATATTTTATTAATGGGTGTAACTTTATTATGCACACAGAGCAACTGGTCGTTTAAGAGGGTTTTCTTTGCATTTTCTATTGTCTGTACAAATTTTTCAGCTTTTGATTTATTCTCTGCGGTTTCTATGAGCATTAATAATGCATTAGATCGCTTGGTAATCCCTCTATAAATACTGCTATGTATTTTAGTGGTGTGTTCTAGATCCTCCACTGCCTCAAGCATCACTGTATTTATTTCAAGCATCTGGAATACACTATAAACCAGCATAAAAACAGAACATGCAAGCATAATAGTGATCGGTGCAAGAGAGAAAAATTGTTTCTGGGTATTTGTGGTGGGCATGTGCTTTATATTATTTTCCATTTATGCATACAGGTTATGTACTAATAAATAACTAAAAAAAAATATTTTAAGTTATTAGAGAAGAGGAATGCCTTGAAAGGGGGTATCAAATACTAAATCATTACTATTTATATGGAATTAAATTTTTTAATTCTAGGATAGGAGTCTGAATTATAAGAAAAAGTTCAAGTTAATATTTCAATTGATACGCATCAATGTTCTTTAAGAGCTTCGCTATTAGTGTATTCAGCATCTGAAGGATACTCTTCAGTTTTATTATATAATAAATGGTACTAATTTAGTGAGCAACTCTACAGCAATCGAAAACGAACAAAGATTACTACCCGGCGATCTTGCTATTTGGTTTTTTATCTTTGCTGAGCTTTTAGTTTTTGGCATTTTTTTTATAGTTTACTCCATTCAACGCTTGCAGCATGTCGAGCTATTTAATCAATATCAAGCAACACTTAATAAAGAAACAGGTGCGATTAATACAGTTTTATTAATTACCGCCAGTTATTTTGTGGTGCGAGCAGTAGATGCAATCAAAACTAATAATATTAGTTCTTGCATCAACTGGTTATACGCATCATTGGGGATGGGTACAGGCTTTTTAATACTTAAAAGCTATGAGTTTTATAGTAAATTTTCAGTGGGTATCGGTATAAATACCAATGATTTTTACTTTTTTTATATCTCACTCACTTTTTTCCATTTTTTACACGTCATACTCGGCATGATCATTATTTTCTTTGTTATTCTTTTTGCAAAAAAAGGAAAATATAGTGCCAAAGAACATACGGGTATTGAAACAGCGGCTTCATACTGGCACATGGTTGATCTGGTGTGGATTGTCTTATTCCCACTGGTTTATATTATTCACTAAGGTGCGCCCCAAGAACGATCAATAAATATGAATAAAATATACAACACAAAAAACATTTGGATAGTTATGCTTTGCTTAACTCTCTTCACCTATAGCATGGGCAAGTTTGGTTATAGTGGCACTATTCCTGCTATGCTTTTATTATTAACAGTATTAATAAAAAGCACTTTTATAATCCGTGATTTTATGGGCTTACGTGGTGTATCACTGCTTTGGAGAGCCATTATGTATGGCTGGCTGTGGATTATCACAACTGCCATTGCCGTAACTTATCTTATTAGCATAAATTAAGGAGGATTATGGAAACCCTGATCAAGTCCAATTATTTTTAGCTTACCAAATCTGACTAGGTTTTCCTTATAAACACTATGACAACTAAAATAACTCTTGACCCTGAAAACATTCTGCTCGTTGATATAGATTTCATGAACAGTACTCACTTTGAAGAATTAACTATCGCCAATGAATTAGGTGAATACGTTTCACAATACCAAGATGGAGACACTAGCGAGGAAAATGCTGCAAAAATATTAGAACTACTGAATAAATGGCTGGAGCACACTATTCCTCACTTCGAACGTGAGAATCAGCTCATGCAAGAGACCAGCTTTCCTGCCTATCAAGTACACGCAGGAGAGCATGAAGCAGCAATTGAGCGTTTTAAAGCCATTATCAGCGCATGGGAAGACAATAAAGATATTGAATTAATTTCAGATTATATTTTCACACAATGGCCAAACTGGTTTAATGCACACGTCAATAGCATGGATATGATGACCGCCAAATTTGCTGTAGCCAATGGTTTTGATCCACAAGCTACTGTAAGCTGACAAAGAACGATTAAAAAAATAAGTAAGAAACAAGTCAATAACGAGCAAAAGTAATGAATGATCTCCCGTTTTACCAAAGCCAGCATAATGAAATAGAACTATTTGAACATGCCTATAACAATCAGCTTCCCTTATTAATAAAAGGACCAACAGGTTGTGGCAAAACCCGTTTTATTCATCACATGGCAGCCAAGCTTAATCGCCCTATTTATACCGTTGCTTGTCATGATGACCTGACCGCCGCTGATTTGGTAGGTCGTCATTTAATTGGTGACGGTGAAACCTATTGGCAAGATGGCCCATTAAGCAAGGCAGTACGTGAAGGAGCAATCTGCTATTTAGATGAAGTCGTCGAAGCGCGTAAAGACACGACTGTTGTACTTCATCCGCTCTCAGATGATCGTCGAGTTTTACCCATCGAGCGCACAGGAGAAGAGCTAAAAGCACCGCCAGAATTTATGCTAGTCGTTTCTTACAATCCAGGCTATCAAAATCTTTTAAAGGGCATGAAACCATCAACGCGACAACGCTTTGTTTCAATGCGCTTTAACTACCCTGATATGGAAACAGAAAAAACCATTATTCAGAAAGAAACTGCTATTGATGATGCGCTGGCAACACAACTTATCGAACTCGCACACGCTATGCGCGCATTGAAAGATCATGATCTGGAAGAATCAGCATCAACCCGACTGCTAGTTTATGCCGCCACCCTAATTAAGGCTGGCTTTGATCCTATAGATGCCTGTCGAGCAGCAATTGTCGAGCCACTCACAGACGAAGAAGAAACCGTAGAAGCATTGATGGAAGTAGTACAGGCAAAAATGGTTTAGGGACTGTGTTTGTTCCCTCTCCTGAGAAAGGGAGTTTGGAGAGATTCAGATCTGATAGATACCCATCCCCCCTGTTTTTTGTATTTTTTTGTAACGCAGAGAACCGCAGAGAGTCGCAGAGCTTTTAATCGTTTCCAAGCTTGAGAGAGATTGCTTGGCTGGTATTTGGCTGGTAGAGGGTTAAATCTGAGATTTGTAGGTCGGATTAGCGATAGCGTAATCCGACAAAGTGCGATAGTTAGTTGGGTTAATAAGGAAAGCCTGATCAAGTTACTTTATCCATCAACCCAATATTCATGGAGTACTAGGAGAAAATATAAATGAACAAAGAAACAACGACTAATCACAACGAAAACAAAGCCGAGGAAGATAATATTGGTGCTATTGCCGAGGCAATTTTTATGCTTGGCTTGCTATTTATAGGTTTTGGTTATGCGGCTCTTTTAGGCTTATATTTTCTTAAATACAAAGGCGCATCAAAGGTGAGTCAAAACCATCTCAGACAGGTATTGATAGCGGGTGCAATCAGCTTGTTCATTGCTATTAGTTTTATCGTTATCATCATGCTAACTACTGGATTTGCCTCAGCAACCGCGCTCATTATGATAGAAATATACTTAATGGTCATTATCCCACTATTTATGTTCTTCGGAATTATGGGCTTTGTCAAAGCCATAAACCACCAAGATTACCGTTTTCCCCTCATAAGCAAGCTAGCGGCATAAAATAATCGAAAAATGAATCCAGCCATCACACAAGAAGTCACCACAGAGAAATTTAGTTTCACCACTAAAGCTAAAAACATCCCTGGTAATCTTGCAATCTGGGCGGCAATTCTTGCTGAAATGAGTGAGTTTGCCGTAATGTTTATGGTCTACTTTCTTGCAAAAGTACACAATCCAGAGCTTTTTTATGAAGGACCAACGCGCCTAAATACCACGGCAGGAACAGCAAATACATTAATTATGCTAACTAGCAGTTTTTTTGTGGTTAGAAGTGTTATGGCAATACGCAGTGACCAGCTAAAACAAGCGACTCGCTGGCTTTGGGGTGCAGTTGCTTGCGGGATGCTGTATCTTATTATTAAATATTTCGAATATCAGTGGAATGCAACGCAAGGTTTGGATACCGAAACCAATATTTTCTACGGCGTATATTACTACGTGACCTTCAACCATTTTCTGCATGTTGGATGGGGAAGCGCAGGGCTTATCTGGGTAATTTACCGTATTAACACAGGCATCTACACTAAAACAGAACATGAAGGATTAATCAATATGGCACTTTACTGGCACATGATTGATCTGGCATGGATTACCATTTTCCCCTTGTTATATGTGATTCGCTAAGATGATTAAATGTTGTAAAGAGTAATAGAAAAATGACACAAAACACCCAAATCAAACTAATCGATGCGCTCTGGTTGCTACTAATCACGCTAACACTTTTTAGTGCTTATATGGCAGAGCGTGCCAATCCAGGTTTTATTAGCATAGCGATAATGGCTGCCGTGCTCGCCATAAAAGGGCGCATTATTGTTGATCACTTTATGGAGCTAAAACATGCACACAAACTTTTAAGATCACTGATGCGGACTTATTTTTATGTCATACCCTCACTGATTATTATTGTTTACCTATTTCCAGAGCAAATAGCTAAATGGACAAGTTTATCATGACTTATAGCCTAAACTTTATACAAAACCCATCCCCCCCCTTTTTTGCAACTTTCTATAATGATAAGGCAAAAAGCCAGCTAACGTTATTCACTAAAATTACTCAAAAAGGGGGGGGATGGGTATGAGTGAATTAAATTGTAAACACTGTGGTGGTGCTGTAGAGCTTGGCAATAAAACCTGTCCAAATTGTGGCATCCCGTTGCCGCCAAACCTTGGCAAATATCCTCAGCGTAAATTTATTATTTTCTTTATCGCAGTTGTTATTTTTTGTGCCGTGATGATCTACTGGCTACCACCAAATTGGATCTAAAATTTTGTAGCATGGATTAAATCTTGTAGGTTATATTTAATGGAAGAACAAGTAGGATTATTTTGGCATCGTTTTATAACCAAAAAAGCGAGAAAATCATATCCAGAAGCAAAAGTACATTTAGAAGATATTCGTCACACGGCGGGCATTTTCTTTCGTGCGCTAGGTGGCGAGGGTGGTCTGCACGTTGAAAGTGCGACAGACTCAGAAGTCTATGCACGCCACACCCTACTCCAAAGAATTGCAGGAACAGGTGGAAAAACTCAATATGCTTGGCGTGATGACGAAACACTCAGACTGCCTGAAAGTATTGCACTGTTTCCCTCTAAAGAGCTAAACCGTGACTTATATTTATGGCTTACTGCAATCTCTGTTATCGACGTAAATGCAAGCGACTGGATTAGTCGTAATCAGCAACGCACCAAAAAAACCTTAGAAATTTGGCCTGGGCTTGCAACACGCTATCAAAAGCTACTTGATGCACATCTACAACAACGCCCCGAACATAGCACCTTACCCAAAGCTGAAGCACAACAAGAAATCGCCATTTGTCAGGCACTTGCTGATCCTCAAACAAATATCGTGCTCGAATATGCCAAACGCCCGCCTCAGCCTGTGCCGCTTTGGTTGCATCCATCGCCACCTAAACAAGATGCCAGCAATGTTGATCAAAAAGATATTGATGTTATCGACAAAGATGATGAAGACGAGAATGCAAACAGTGATTCTAAAAAGCAAAAAAAGGTAAATCGTAAACAGGCAAATCGTGAAGATATGCCCAAAGGCGATGACGGGCTTATGAGCTTTCGACTAGAAAGCCTCTGGAGCTGGTCAGAATATGTCAAGGTAGATCGAAGCAGTGTTGAAGATGACGATGATGATGTCTCACGCACCGCTGAAGATATGGACCACATCACACTGTCGCAAGATAGTGAAACCAGCTCCAGCAAAATCAAATTAGACCTTGATCTGCCATCGACCCAATATGATGACATCGTATTAGGTGAAGGGATTCCCGTTGATGAGTGGGATTTTAAACAACAACGCTTACAAAAAGACCATTGCCGAATCATCCCGATGCTTGCACGTCATTCTGAAGCCATGCCATTGCCCGTCAAATTACGTTCACAGGCAAGAAAAATTCGTCGTCATTTTGAAATGCTACGCCCACAACGTCACTGGATAAGCCGTCAAAACGATGGAACAGAACTTGACCTTGAAAGCTATGTTAATTTTTTAAGCGACCGCAAACAGGGTTATGTCCAAAGCGATACCCCCATTTATCGAGAACTTCGCAATAAAACTCGTGATCTTTCCTGTCTGCTACTTGCTGATCTATCACTTTCAACTGATGCACATATTAATGACGAATCTCGTGTTGTGGATGTTATTCGAGACTCACTATTTTTATTTTCAGAGGCATTAAGTGCCACTGGTGATCGCTTTGCCCTGCATGGATTTTCATCTCGCAACCGAAACCATGTGCGCTTTCATAATATTAAAACCTTCGATTCACACTATAACGATGAGATTCGTGGTCATATCAATGCAATCAAACCAGGCTATTACACCCGTATGGGAACAGCAATTCGCCATGCCAGCAAGCTACTATCAAAAGAGCCTTCCAGCAAAAAACTATTGCTAATTCTTACCGATGGAAAACCCAATGACCTCGATAAATACGAAGGTCGTTATGGTATCGAAGACACCCGACAAGCCATTATTGAAGCAGAAAAAATGGGGCTACAACCCTTTTGCGTCACTATAGATGAACAGGCAGAAGACTACTTACCTTATCTATTTGGACAGCGTTCTTATGTATTAGTACGCAATGCAGAAGAGCTACCTAAAAAGCTACCTTTGCTTTATATCCGATTAACAAATTAAAAAGTATGTTAGCACCTCAAAAATTACGCCAGATTACACGTATTTCCTTCTTTTTGCTTTATTTGCTTGCCCCAGTGTTTGACCTGCTCCGTTTTGATCTTGAAACACATAAATTTATTTTTATGCAACAACATATTGATCTTGGTATTGATGCATTTCGTCTGCAACAAATCAGCGCAATACAAATGCTGTTTAATTTTGCAGAGATTATATTTTTTCCCGTCATATCAATCATTATAATCGGTGGAATAATCACTTGGAAATGGGGTTTAATCTATTGTGGCTGGTTTTGCCCACATGAATCCGTGGTTGAAATTGTTAATAACTTAATGCGAAGAGCATCAGGCAAATTCAGCTTTTGGGATAGAAAAATCCAGCCAGAACAACAGCAAGATGGCACACATATTAAGCCAAACAAAGCTTGGTGGATTATTACCGCACTGGTGATTTTGTTATTAGGATTTATCTGGGCAATAGCACTACTGACTTATTTAGTATCACCAAAAGAGATTTATGGTAATTTATTTTCGGCAAACCTCAGCATCATACAACTGGCTTTTTTAATTATAGCAACCAGCGTGTTTGTGCTTGAGTTTACCTTCGCTCGACATCTATTTTGCCGCTTTGGCTGCTCATTAGGCTTGTTTCAAAGCTTAATCTGGATGCTAAATAAAAAAGCAATGGTCGTCGGCTTTGACCATAGCCGAGCCAAACAATGCAAAAGCTGTGATCAATCCTGCGAAATAGCCTGCCCCATTCAGCTTAAACCCCGTGGAGCTAAACGTAAGATGTATTTCTGCTCACAATGTATGCGTTGCATAGAAGCCTGTACAGCAGTGCAACAAAATATCTCAAAAACAGGGGGGATGGGAATTTCACTATTACAAATGCAACAGGGTGAAAAGGCACTAACGAAATCAGTTGGAATAAAAAAGAAACACTAGCTATGAATTGCGTGTATGTATAACGAGATTCCCGCTACAAACATGCGGGAATGACGATGTGGAGAATGACGATATAGTAGAGACGCAATGCTTGCGTCTCCAATGCATTGCGTCACTACAAAAACTCTGCGGTTCTCCGCATTACAAAAAAAAATGTAAAAATCAGGGGGGATGGGTATCTATTATCTATGCTACCCATCCCCCCTCTTTTTTACACTTTTTATCATAGGCTCGTTATGATACGAATACGCAGAATTGTAGTATTGTAGGTTGGGCTGAGGTACGAAGCCCAACAAAAATCACATTCTAGCTTTTGTTGGGCTTCCTAACGTCAGCCCAACCTACTGTATTCGTGATGCAAAAATATAACACCCCATCATCCTCGTATGTGCCACCCACACTATCATCCCCGTATGTGCCTCCCACACTATCATCCCCACATGTGCCACCCGCACCGTCATCCCCGCATGTTTTAAGCGGGGATCTGTTTGAACTTTGCGTATGAATTACGTGCATGTATAGCGAGATCCCCGCTAACAACATGCGGGAATGACGACACAGTAGAGACGCAATGCATTGGAGACGCAAGCATTGCGTCTCTACGTTACAAAAAAATGCAAAAAACAGGGGGGGATGGGTATCTACAAGTTTACCTCTTCGGACGTATTTATAGAGACCCCCCCTTTTTTTTAACATTTTATAGTTATTCTACTTCAGCACCATTAGCGCTTTGGGGGTATTTCGCTCACTACGAGTGCTGTGTAAACCTCTTGCTGCTCAGACTTTATTGAAATTATTGTATACACCTGCATAATTCCTGTTCTGTAGTTGTTTATCGACATAGATTACAATCAGGTTATAGCTGACTATAATCAGCAGAAGGAAGATGATATAAACTGTTTTTTGATTCATATATTTCTCAGTTATGTTTGATGCTTTTAGATATAAGGAACGCGCATGAAATAACTTGATCATTCTGACTTGCCTTTTTGCTCTTGGCTCAATGAGCTCAATCGTCGCGTAGAATAAAGCTCATTGAATCAGAAATAAAAATCCTACACCATAATTGCTCAACTTATTCCATGACCCCCCTAAATTAATTCGAGATTACATATGCCCCAAGATACCAATAAAGAAAATGAGAATGCCATCAGTATTGCCCAAAAATGGCTAGATGCTTCTGCATTCACTGCGACTAATAATCAATTTAAAGAACATTTTAATTTAATCTCTAAAAAAGTCAGGGTGACTGGTGTATATGGCTATGAGAGCATCAGTTATGATGATTGGGCAAGGCAGTCCGAGCAAGAATTTAAAGACAATGTACTCAAAAGTGTTAGTTATGAAGGTTTAAAACTACTGGCGACTAATGAAACACAAATTATGTTTAAAACGATTGAAACCGTCCTAGCTAATGATGGCGAACGCAAAGTACAGGGTGTTGAAATCTTATTAACACAGGAAGAGGATGGTGTTTGGCGTGTTACCCAAGAGCGTGTGATGACTAATGCGGAGTCAGTACATGATGGTTTAATGGCATCTCTTTAGGAATATAAACTCTATTGTATACCCATCCCCCCCCTTTTTTACATATTTTCAAATCAAAGAAAGCTGTTCTACTTCTACTTTCTTTGCTTCTGGGCATTAGCTTTTATTACTGTTTGCCAGACCCCCTATTCAAATCACCTGTTTCAGGGATTCTACTCAGTCAGGATGGGAAGTTGCTGGGTGCGCATATTTCAAAAGATGAGCAGTGGCGCTTTCCTCCTATAAGCCAAGTTCCTGAGAAGTTTAAAACGAGTATTGTTGCTTTTGAGGATAAACGCTTTTTTCAGCATTTTGGTGTTGATCCATTAGCTGTTGCGCGAGCAATTAAACTAAACCTAAAGGCTGGCAGAATTGTGAGTGGTGGCAGTACGCTATCAATGCAGGTGATTCGCCTAGCTTCCAACAATCCACAACGAAATCTATATCAAAAGCTGCTTGAAGCCTTTAAAGCACTGCGTCTTGAAACACGTTATAGCAAGGATGAGATTCTTAAATTGTATGCCAGTCATGCACCATTTGGCGGGAATATTGTCGGTTTAGAGGCGGCTTCATGGCGTTATTTTGGGCGCAACCCCAATCAGTTGTCTTGGGCTGAAAGTGCTATGTTGGCTGTTTTGCCGAATAGCCCCGCGCTTATTCATATCAGCCGAAAACGACCTTTGTTAAAAGCCAAGCGTGATCGTTTGCTTCAGAAACTTTTTAAGCAAAAGAAGATTAATGCATTAGATTTGCAACTTGCTTTAGCCGAACCTTTACCCGAAAAACCTCGACCCTTGCCAAGGTTATCTCCTCATTTATTAGATACTCAAGTTGCTAAAAGTAGGCAACAGCGCCGCTTTGAAACAACCTTAGATTTTAGCTTGCAGAAGCATATTAAACAGTTAGCAAAGCATCATGCAGAGGTTTTAGCACTTAAAGATATTCATAACTTGGCTATTTTGGTGATTGATAATCATAGCTTTGAAGTGAAAGCTTATGTCGGCAATGCGCCTCATTCATTAAAAAATGCATCACATGGTGAGGCGATTGACTTAATTCAGCGTCCAAGAAGCACTGGGAGCACGCTCAAGCCTTTTCTATTTGCGACTATGTTGGATGATGGTGAAATTTTACCTGAAACTTTAGTGGCTGATACACCTGTGCGCTATTCCTCTTATCGCCCTAAAAACTTTGATCGCAAGTTTCGAGGAGCTGTGCGCGCCAAGCAAGCACTAGCACGTTCTTTGAATATTCCAGCAGTGAATATGCTCAGTTTTCATGGGGTTGAGCGTTTTCTGGCAAGCCTAAGACAGATGGGTATGAGTACTCTACATCGACGTTCGCGTGACTATGGCTTGCCGTTGATTCTCGGTGGTGCAGAAGGCACGCTTTGGGAATTAACTAGCATGTATGCCAATCTTGCTAATCGAGCGCAACAAACTCAGCAAAATATAGCAACAAATTATTTTCAAGCTATAGTACTAAAAAAACAAAGTATTAAAACTGATCGCCGCAATGAGATCAGCCCTGCTAGTGCTTGGATGACATTGCAAGCTCTGCTGGAAGTTGGGCGACCTGGCACAGAAGCTTATTGGAAACGCTTTGATAGTAGCCATAAAATAGCTTGGAAAACAGGCACTAGCTTTGGCCATCGTGATGCATGGGCTATTGGAACAACGCCACAATATACAGTAGGAGTATGGGTAGGTAATGCGGCTGGCGAGGGTCGCCAAGGCATGACAGGGGTACGAGTTGCAGCACCACTATTGTTTGATGTATTTAATCGACTGCCTTTGGATGATCATTGGTTTACAAAACCCGTTCAGCAAATGAAAACTGTTTTAATTTGCAAGGATGATGGTTTTTTGGCTAATGACCGTTGCGAATCAGAAGAATATTTGATTCCAAATAATAGTCATTTTGATCGTATTAGCCCGCATCATCAACGTATTCACCTCGACAAGCAAGGTTTACGTGTGCATAGCCAGTGCGAATCTGTGAGCAGTATGCAAGCAAAAAATTGGTTTGTATTAACGCCCGACCAAGCTTTTTATTACCAGCAAACCCATGCAAATTACAAACCCCTTCCTGAGTGGCGTGAAGATTGCCGTTTAGCGCAAACAACTCGTACTATGGATAACCCTATTTCTCTGATTTACCCAAAACGGAATACGCAAGTTTATATTCCCAGAGAGCTTACTGGCAGAAAGGGTAAAACCATTTTTAAAGCCATTCACAGCAACCCTGATGAACGACTTTTTTGGCATTTAGATAATAATTATCTTGGTACGACCCAATACTATCACGAGCAAGCTCTATGGATTAATGAAGGGAAGCACAAACTAACGCTGGTAGATGAGACGGGAAACAAAGTAGAGCAAAATTTTCTTGTTCTTAGTAAATAAAAGCAAATAAAGCCCCCTCCTCCTCAAAAAAATAGAAATAAACCTACCATCTTGGTCTATGTCTTAGACATCTAATCCGCTTATCTCCATTAAACATCTACCTATCTTTATCACTTACCAAGTGAAGAAGCTTTATTTTATATTTGGTTCAAAAGAGAACGCAATAATAAGTTCAAGCTATATTTTCATCCTATAACTTATTGATAAAAACCCATAAAACAAGATTTCCTTACAATATAATGAAAAATTACATACTAGGTATTTCAGCATACTATCACGATAGTGCAGCCACACTGATTAGTGATGGCAAAATTATTGCAGCTGCTCAAGAAGAGCGTTTTTCCCGGAAAAAGCATGATCCCGCCTTTCCTACTGGTGCAGTTCGTTACTGTTTAAAAGAAGCAAATATAAATGCCAATGAGATTACTCATGTCGTTTTTTATGACAAGCCTTTACTGAAATTTGAACGCTTGCTAGAAACTTATTTATCTTATGCACCAACAGGTTTCCGATCTTTTATATCTGCCATGCCCGTGTGGCTAAAAGAAAAATTGTATTTAAAGAAAACCTTGAAGCGAGAATTATCAGGCATTTTTAATATACCTGAAAAAAGCCTCCCCCCTTTATTGTTTACAGAGCATCATCAATCACATGCTGCTTCAGCATTTTTCCCCAGCCCTTATGAAAAAGCAGCAGTATTATGTTTGGATGGCGTGGGAGAATGGGCAACAACGTCTATGTGGCTCGGTGATGGGAACAAGTTAACACCCCAGTGGGAGATTGACTTTCCACATTCATTGGGCTTGCTTTATTCTGCATTTACATATTACACAGGCTTTCGTGTTAATTCGGGTGAATACAAATTAATGGGTTTAGCACCTTATGGTGAGCCTAAATATGTTGACCTCATTCTTGATAACCTGCTTGATCTAAAGGAAGACGGCACTTTTCGATTGAATATGAAGTACTTTAATTATGCAACTGGTCTAACAATGACCAATAAAAAGTTTGCAGAATTATTTGGTGCTCCAGCCAGAGAGCCTGAAAGTGAATTAAGCCAAAAAGAAATGGATATTGCTCGTTCAATTCAATGGGTGACAGAAGAAGTAGTATTGCGCCTAGCTAGATCAGTACACAAAGAAACGGGTATGGACTATTTGTGCTTAGCTGGAGGTGTTGCTCTTAATTGCGTGTCAAATGGTCGCTTATTAAGAGAGGGGCCATTCAAAGAGATTTGGATTCAACCAGCTGCGGGTGATGCGGGTGGTGCAGTAGGTGCAGCATTATCTGTCTATCATGAGTATCTTGAAAAGCCACGCACAGTACAAAAGCCAGATGCAACGAAAGGCTATTATCTAGGTCCAAGATTTAGTAATAAAGACATCAAAAACTATTTGGATAAGATTGGTGCATCATATACTGAAATAGAAGATACAACTTTGATGCCTGAATTAGCGAAAATTATTGAAGATGAAAATGTCATAGGCTGGTTTCAAGGGCGTATGGAGTTTGGTCCTCGTTCATTAGGAGCACGCTCAATAATTGGTGATGCACGCAGTCAAAAAATGCAATCAATTATGAATCTTAAAATCAAATACAGAGAATCATTTCGACCTTTTGCACCTGTGGTTAAATATGACAAAGTATCTGAATGGTTTGAGCATGAAGGTCCAAGCCCCTATATGTTAATCGTTGCGCCTGTAAAAGAAGACAAGCGCACCTTGATGACAGAAGATCAAACAAAATTATTTGGCATTGATAAGCTCAATATCCCTCGCTCAGAAATTCCCGCTGTTACCCATGTTGACTATTCTGCAAGGGTGCAAACAGTACACCCTGAAACCAATCCACGTTTTTATCATTTGCTAGATGAATTTGAAAAAAGAACTGATTGTCCTGTTTTAGTAAATACATCATTTAATGTGCGTGGTGAGCCCATAGTGCATACACCTGAGGATGCATATCGTTGTTTTATGCGTACCGAAATGGATTATCTTGTAATGGAAAATATAGTACTCAATAAAGTTGATCAAAAAGAATGGAAAGAAGAAGGTGATTGGCGTGATGAGTTTGACTTGGATTAATGATAATTATGAAAAATTCTAACACTGATGTTTTAACTGCTGAAGCTTCAAAAGTCGAGCTAAGAAAATTTGGCTTTATTATGGGCGCGATGTTTGCGCTACTATTTGGTCTTCTATTCCCTTGGATGCTTGATAAAACTACTGAGAATTGGCCTATCTGGCCATTCATAATTCTTGCTGTTTTTTGGGGGCTTGCATTGATTGCTCCTCAAGCTCTTAAACCGATTAATGAAATATGGTTGAAGGTTGGTAATGTTCTTGGCTGGATAAATAGTCGTATTATTTTAGGGCTGATGTTTTTTGTGCTGATTTTTCCGATTGGTCTACTACTAAAAGTCTTAAGGAAAGACAGCATGAATAGAAGGTTCAATACCAACATTAAGACTTATCGAAGAAAAACTAAATCTCGAAAAAAGGAACATTTAGAGAAGCCTTTTTAGAAAGGTTTACATATTCCTGAATCCATGAGGTCACTAGAACTAGGAGGCTGTCTGAGAACCCAGATTGAAACGAAAATACCAGAAATATTATAAGGTTAGCTTATTAAAAAAGGCGAATAGTCGCTCTATTTAACGAATTTGATAAGCTCAGATTATGGTGTTTATGGGATTTACAGTCAATTCTTAGTTCTCGGACAGCCTCCTAGGACTACCCATACCCCATAAATTTTGCACTCAAAATTCAAATCAAAAATAATAATCTTGTAGATTCAAAGGGTTACAAAAATCCTCAGCTAAAATTAGGTTCTCAAGGTAATAAATTCCAATATAGAATGGTAAGAAACACAGGAATTTATAAATTAGCAGTCATAACAAAATCTGTAACCTTATGTTTTGTTTATATTTAAAATTCGATATATGCTGAACTTATTTGTGGGTAAAGGGTAGTCCTAGGAGGCTGTCCGAGAATAGGAGTCGTAGCGAGGGAAAGCTGATTTGAGCTAGATTTTTCACCAATTTGAGGGGAATAGTTGTTCTATTCACCGAAAATTGGGGGGAAATATAGCCAAATTCAGCTTTTCCGCAGTAGACTCTCTATTCTCAGACAGTCTCCTAGGATTCAGGATATTTTAAAAAGAAAATTTAAAGTTGTTCACAATATTTGCAAAGGAAATAAATATGATTGATTTACTAAAGGATCTTTGGCTCTTTATGCGAGAACGTAAAAAGTTTTGGCTTGCTCCCATAATTATTTTGATGGTGGCACTTGGTGCTTTACTCGTCTTAGCACAGGGTTCTGCTATAGCTCCATTTATTTATACATTATTTTAAACTATATAACCCCTCCTGATCTGTTTGTTATTGAAAATTTATAGGTGATTACTATGTCTACCGAAAATGCTTTTACTAGAAGACCTATAATATCATTACTAATAGTTACATCTATAATGTTGCTATTAATAATATTGCTTCTAGAGGTGATTCTAAGATTTACTCCTTATAAAGTATTCGTAGAAACGGGTCAGGGTGCTTTTCCACCAATGTTTATAGCCGATGAAAAAGCAGGTTTTGATTTGGCAAAAAACTATAAAAGCGGTAGACATAGCACTATAGAAACAGAGTATGCAGTTCATAGCAACAATATTGCCTGCTTTGATAATGACGTAACCCTAGGTAAAAGCCATAACCTATTAGTTGGAGATAGTTTTACCTGGGGGTTTGCTCCATTAGATAAAAAATGGACTACTATTCTTGAAAAAAATACGGGACAAAGATTTGTTAAATGTGGCGTTCCTGCTTATGGCACTCAACAAACTCTTTCCAAGCTAAAAAAAGTAGTAAAGGCAATAGGAAAAGCACCTAAAACGATAATCTACGCCTATTATTGGAATGATTTAAACGATGATCATACAGGCTTACCTTCTACTGTTTTTGAAGGCAACCTTATTAATCGTATAAAATCATTTAACTATGATACTGGTAAAGTTGAATATTTTAGCAATGAGGAGCTATTAGATACTTATCAGCAATATAAAAAATATGGTGACTCAGATTACAAAAGCCTTAGCGCTTATAAAAAATTAAAATATTGGATTAAAAGTAATTCAATAATAGCCAACCTGATATACAATTTTGTTTCTAGTTTCAATCCTCCCCCCGCGATGGAATCGATTGTTAAAGGAAACACTGCTCAATATAAAACTTATCTCTCCAAAATGAGCGTAGAAAAACATCCTTGGATAGATAGAGCTTGGCAAAAGCACTTGGCAAATATAGATAAAATGATAAATTATGCTAAATCTCTTAATAGCAAATTCATGATTATTATCATACCTACAAAAGACCAAGTATACCCATCTAATAATATTACTAAAGAATCACTATTAAACCTCGCCAAATCAGAAAAACGCTTGAAAAAGTTTCTTGAAGATAGGAATGTATTATATTTCGATCTATTTGAAGGCTTTTCAAAAGAATCCAAGAAAACAAATAATCTTTATCTTTCAAATGACTTACATTTTACTACCGAAGGAGAAGCGTTGGCAGGTAAACTTATTTCAGAATTTGTACAAAAAATAAATTTTTAAATGTTTCAAAATAATTTTTGAAGTCTATCCTGAATCTGTGAGGCTAATGTGGACTCAAGTAATATACCCATGTCTTTTGGGTAGTAGATTATATCTGTAGTTTATACTTAGATTTGTAGATTGATGCTAAACTTGTGAGGCTCAACAAGATTTGTAATGTTGGGCTTTGTGCCTCAGCCGCAACCTACGGGTGAAGCTAATTTTTTAAATCCCATTCTAAAGCAACATCATACGCCCTGTTATCTGCATTAGCCTCACAAATTCAGGTATTAGATAAAGCAGATGTGCAACCCAGCATCTTTCTTTTGATGCTGTTAGTATTTTCAATCATTCATTTCAGTGCTACTATCGGGCTCTATTCTACAAGAGGCTTCAATGATGAAACTGTCTGCTAATACATTAGGAATGTTTACTTTTATAGCTATTGCTACAACAGCATTTGTTTGGATGGCTAAACGCCCACCAGTGGAAAGCCAAATCACCCAATTTGGAATGCCATTACAAGCGACAACAACAGCAGAAAAAGCTACTCCAAAGGTTATTGATGAAAAGCTTGCTGATGAAAAGCCTACTGAGGAATCTACTGCTGCTGATGATAGCTCTTCTACAGCTAACGGTTCTTCTACAGCTAATGGCTCTGAGACAAAAAAGCCAGAAGAAGCTTCAAGTGAAGAAGTAAAAACAGAAAAAAGTAAGAATTAGAAATATAATAAGCTGGGGTAAGCTAAAAATAATTGGACTTGATCAGGGTTTCCTTAAGGAATTCCTGATCAAGTTAATAGACAACAAGTTTATCCAATAAAAATCCCTTACAAAAGAATTCTCATGCAAGGGGGCTAAATATGGAGTAAGGAGCAGTATTCTTAAAGCACTAAGGAACATGCACAAAATATCTTTTTTGATTATTTGTATTTTTCTAAAACTTAATTCCAAAGAATTTCTACTTTACGACGACCCCATCGGAAAGCCTTGCGCTTATTCATTCCCATGTAAATATCAATCTTTTTGCGCCAGCGCTTATTCATTTTATCAAGCACAACATATTCACCATCAAGCCCTTTAATACGGACTTTCTGTCTATGTTTTAAGCCATATTTCTTTAACAGGTCACGTGAAACGGCTATAGATTTCATGCCAGGGCGAAGTCGGTCACCCCATGCTGCAATATTTGGGGTGCTATCTGTTTGTCCAACGTGAGATGTATAAGCTGTTGCTGTTACACGTAAACTCTTGGAATAATTTTTATTTTGCTTTTGTAAAGAGAAAGAGGAAAAAGATGTCTTCAATATAGTAGGTCTTATTTTCTTGCTGGGTTTTACCCGCATAAGAATTTTATAAACTTCCATAAATTGCTCCATTTGAGACTTAGGAGAAATTTTGTTACTACTTACAAAGGGAGAGGCATTAGCCGATACTGAAAATATTAGAATCACTAAGCCAACAATAATTCCCTTTTTTGAAAAAATACTCATTATTAATTTACCAGAAACTGAAAACGGGGCGCATACTAACATTAGCATTTGCTAATGCAAGCTTTATTTTTTTATTTTTTGCATATTAAGCGTAAAGTTTTTAAATGATGGTTTATTGTTCTTATCTTTTCTTTGTGAGAAAATGTATTTTTTACATAGATAAATAGAAAATAATTATGAAAAAATTACAAGGATGTATAAGCAACAACTTTATTCTGAAAGCACTAACAATATCGTTTGTTACACTTGCATTAAGTGCGTGTGATAATGAAAAAAGTGATAGCAAAAAAACCTCATCAAATGAACTAAACAAAGTAATTGTAATGTCAGCAGATAGCATCGGCACAATCAATGCCGATAGTGTGTTTAATATGCATGATGTAACGGTTGCTTTTCCTGAATATAGTGTTGTTGAGGAGTTAAATTATCATTTAGGCTCACCTTACCCTATTATTAGAGTATCCAAGGGAGTCAAAACACTAATGACGATAAACCCTGACAAATCACAGAAAAAAATATATTCTGTGATTATTGAAGATAACTTAATTAAAAATGATCTAGGACATCCTTTAGGAACTGACTACAGCAAAATATATACCTATGGTCAGAACGAAGAGTGCCAACTTGGTACTGAAGATATGGCGGCAAAAGTTGTCTGTTATGCACCAAAAACACCGAATATACTCTATGTGTTCAATGGCAAGGGCGGTGGCAACACGATGCCAAAAGCTGATGTACTACAAGGTTGGAGCTTAGAATCTATAATATGGCGCCCTAAACTATAATTATGAATATTAAACAAAGCTTATTGGAGCGCAGTGGCTCTAAATGTGAATTATGTTCCTCAGAACAAAATCTTGACAGCTATGAAGTACCTCCCGTTGATTCTGCTAATTCAAATATTGACGTAGATCAATGCATTCTTCTATGTGATACCTGTCGAGGGCAAATCATAGATCCTGACACAATTGATCCCAATCACTGGCACTGTCTGAATGATAGTATGTGGACACCTATTCCAGCCGTACAAGTCATGGCTTGGCGTATTCTTAATCAAATAAAAGCAGAAGGTTGGCCTCAAGATTTGCTCGATATGCTTTATCTTGAAGAAGATGTTCAGACTTGGGCTGAAGCATCATCTTCTACAAGCGATGATGATGACGAGCCTACACTTGACAGCAATGGAGCCGTGTTAGCTGCTGGAGATTCAGTAACACTGATTAAAGATCTAGTTGTGAAAGGTGCAAACTTCACAGCTAAAAGAGGTACTGTTGTAAAAAATATTTCATTGACATCTAACCCTAAACACATTGAGGGAAAAGTTAATGGGACACGTATTGTCCTTGTTAGTGCATTTTTAAAGAAGGCTTAAGGAAATCCTGATTAAGTCGATTAGAATTTAGCGCAAGCTAAAAATAATTGGACTTGATCAGGGGTTCCTTAAGCGAGTTATATCTGTGTTTTTATAATAATACCTGAATCCGTGAGCCCACTACGACACAGGTAATAAACCACATATTTAACTCATTACTTCTCATTCCTTTGTTTCTTACCACTTAAAGTACTTACTAGGGTTCATAAACTTCCAGTCTTTACTACCATTATTACCAAAAGGCATAAAAGAACCAAAACCATTATTATTATTTTTAGGGCGCATGGCATATAGTAATTGCTGTCTTTCTAACTGTGGTAAACCTCTAGCTTCTTGTACCTCATCAAAAATATCTTCACGTGTTCCTTGGAATGAACGCAATTGTTTATTTCCACTAGGGCCAAGAAAGTGAATAATGGCTCGAAATTTATCTTCGCCTAATTGTTTTATTTCAAGCCCGTTAATATCTTTTGGATTAGGTGTTTTCTGTGAGCCAATAGTGACGGGTATTTCCAGTATTTTCCCTTTTCGCACTAGCTTAAATTTTGCAACACGACCTGGCTTATCATCTCTTATTAACTTAATAAGCTGGGAAGGATGACTGAGTTTATTCTCATCATAAGCAAAAATAACATCATAAGGCTTTAAATCACTATTACTGGCGGGCGAGTTTGTTGAAAATCCTTTAAACAGAACTCCTTGAGTAACACCATCAGGTAATTGAGCAATAACTGATGACGGAACAAGATCAGTGATCAGCCCTAAATAGCCTGAATATTCTTTAAATGGTTTTTTGCTTAATGGCTTTTGGCTATTGAATTGCTGTTGAGGCAATAAGGCACGTGGCATGACTCGCGAGGGATAAGCCTGTTGCGGATAAGGGTAGTATTGAGGCGTTGCCGAATAAGGTGCTGAATACATAGGTCGTGGCGCATAAGGCATCATTTGCCTCATGGGAGCAGTTTGCATCGGTGCTTGTTGTGCAGTTACTGGCAAGCTATATGACGGTGGGAAAAACAATGGTGGCTGAGGCTGAGCTAAGACAGATGATACAACTACTGGGTACAGCAAAAAACCAAAGATGGGGATTATTTTCATTTATAGACTCCAAGCATATAGACGTTATTCATTGTACTTGCTTATAGTAAATCAATTTAAGAACTATTTGTATTGCTTTATACTCGTGTTTACATTTACAGACTAGGAGGCTGTCCGAGAATAGGAGCCGTAGCGAGGAGATCTAGCCAAATTCAGTTTTTCCGCAGTAGACTCTATATTCTCGGACAGCCTCCTAAGGATAATGCAATGCTGGTGTGAAACGTATACCTGTAAATTACTTCTTGGCAAGCTTAGCTAATAGCCTTTGTTATAGACTACTCCTAAGATATACTGTCGCGACTCCGATGCGGACTCAGGAAAAGACTCGACTATGACCAAAATCATCTCATTTTTAAAAAACAATAAGGGTTTTTTATTTTTTATCGCATTTCTCTTTGTTTTTAGAGGTGCTATTGCTGATTGGCATCCTGTACCAACAGGCTCGATGAAACCCACTATTCTTGAAGGTGATGTAGTCTGGGAGAATAAACTTGCCTATGATCTGCAAGTGCCATTTACAGATATTTCTCTGATGCGAACTGGTGAACCCAAACGTGGTGACATTATCGTTTTCACCTCTGAAAAAGCACAAAAACGCATGATCAAGAGACTTATAGGTCTACCTGGCGATACGATTGAAGTTAAGCACAACCGTCTTTTTATTAATGGTGAAGCTGCAAAGTATACTAATTTAAAAGACAAGACATTAGAGCCAGAACGTGATGTAGACAAAGAAGAAGGTGTTTATGCCCTAGAATCTTTAAGCGATCTTAAGCCACATGTTATTCAAGTGAAACCCTTTATTGGGAACCCTTTACAAAATTTTGACATGATTACCATCCCTGAAGATAACTACTTCTTTATGGGTGATAATCGTGACAATAGTGCAGATTCACGCTATTACGGTTTTATTCCTCGCTCTGAAATTCGTGGTCACGCGACTCACATATTGCTCTCATTAAATAAAAATGATAGCTATAAGCCACGCTTTGAACGCTTTTGGGAAATGCTGAAGTAAAAAATATGTAAAAAAGAGGGGGGGATGGGTTTTATACTATTTCACAGTATTATTATCACACCACGCACAAATCAAAAACAGATTTAGGTTTTAGACTTACGATAACTCCCTGGTGGCATCCCCACTATATCACTGAATGCAGTATAAAAATTTGACTGAGAGCTAAACCCTACTGATAATCCAATCGAGAGAACAGATGCTTTTGGCTCATCAATCAACATTTCTTTTGCAGCATTAATACGATACTCCCTAACAAATTGTGAGAAGCTTTTCTCAAAATATGTGTTGATCAATTCAGACAGTTGGTGGCCACTGAGCTGCATCTGCTCAGCGAGATTACTCAAGCTAAGATTTTCATTAGTAAAAAGCTTTTCAACCTCCATAAGTTGCTGTAATTTAAGAGCAAGAGCTTTACTATCAACCTTTTTCAGAGTACTAGAGGCATAGGATGCCTGTGCCGCCTCACTAACTTCTTGGGTTATTTGTGGAAAACTGAGCAGGGTAAAAACTGCAACAACAAATGCCAATCCAATAAGCATGGCATAGCTAGTATAAAAGAAAGATGCACTGATAATGGGGATAGAAACACCCAATAAGAATACCAAAAAAGCCACTAATGACATGGCTGCCAGTGCTAATAATTCTAGCTTGAAGCGTTTGCGTTGTTCGCGCAGTTCATAAACAATTTTAAGCAACCATAAAACATACCCAGTACCAATAAAAAAAGCTAAAATGAGTGCATAAATTCGTGGCAGATAAAAACTTACCAGCAAAGGCAAGACATGCAATATAAGCCGAGGGTGAATTTTATTATCTACTTTTAGCAAGTCACGACTAAAAAAGTAAAATGCTGGCGCAATAATATATACAAGTAACATATAAAGATTTGAATTTAGCCAGCGGACATCCTTCTGCAAATACCAGAAATGAAAAAGCTGTATTACACCTAAACAAACTAATAGAACCACACCTGCAAAGCGTGATAATTGTTTTCCCCTATATTCACTGCAATTAAAATGAGTAACAGCCAACAATACAGAAGCGACTATAGAAAAACTTACAAGCAATAAAGTGATATTTTGGAATAGCAACAATCAATATACCTCCCTTACAAAAAGACAATAGTACTTCAGTAAAAAGGCTATGACTTTCCTTATAACCCATCCCCCCCTATTTTTGATACTTTTTTAATTCAAAGACCAGAAGGGAAGAGAGGGATTTAAGAATAAATAACCACTAAATAGCTAAATATTCATGGCGAAGTTCTTCATTGTTTAGCACTTCTTCGGCGGTTCCATCAAAAACGATATTGCCCATATCTAAAATAAGTGCACGGTCAGCTAGGCGTAAAGCGGCAACGGCATTTTGCTCGACGATAATGGTGGTGATGCCGTGCTTTTTGATGCTATCGACAATGCTTGCAATTTCTTGAACAATAACGGGAGCAAGCCCTTCGTAAGGCTCATCAAGTAATAGTAGTTTTATGTCACGAGCAAGGGCGCGTGCGACGGCAAGCATTTGCTGTTCACCACCAGAGAGGGTGGTTCCCATTTGGTTGCGACGTTCGGCTAAGCGTGGAAAATGTTCATAGATGCGTTCTATGCTCCAGCCCATTGGTGGTGCGATTTGAGCTAATTGTAAGTTTTCTTCAACGGTCAGGCCTTGAATGATGCGTCTATCTTCAGGCACGAGTGCAACACCGCTTTGTGCAGCATCGTAGGCTTTCATATTGTGTAAGGGCTGGTGGTCTAACCAGATTTCACCGTGTGTTACCTGTGGATTATCAAGCCGTGCGATTGAGCGCAAAGTTGAGGTTTTTCCTGCGCCATTTCTGCCGAGCAGTGCAACCACTTCGCCTTCGCGTATATCAAAGCTAACGCCTTGTACAATATAGCTTTCACCGTAGTAGGAGTGAATATCCCAGCAGGAGAAAAAAGCAGGGTCTGAGCCTTTGCTGGTGACAGCATCAACATGGTCTTTGACTTTGATGTCGATGTCGTTAAGTAGTTTTTTGTCTTTTGAATCACTCATCTTCAGATTCTCCTAAATAGGCTTCTTTTACTTTAGGGTCATTTTTTATTTCTTCAGGAGTGCCTGTTGTAATGATATGACCTCGCACCAATACGCTAATACGATCTGCCAGACTAAAGACAACGTGCATATCATGTTCAATAATCACCTTGGTCATTTGGCACATGCGTTCGCTATTTAAGAGATCAATGGTGCGATTGGTATCATGCCGTGCCATTCCTGCGGTTGGCTCATCTAATAGCAATAACTTGGGGTGCTGAATAATCCCCATTGCAAGTTCTAAACGGCGTTTATCACCGCGTGAAATACTATTAGCAATTTGGGCGTGATATTTATCTAGCTCAAAGTCTGCCAGTGTTGCCATTGCTTCTTCTTTAATCGCTTTTTCTTTCGCCATAGATTTAAAAGGATTAAATTTGAAAGTACCATCTCTTTTAGCTAAAGCAGGGATCATGACATTTTCTAGCAGGCTTAAATCAGGGAAGATTTCAGGTGTCTGGAAGATACGCACCATGCCAGCATGATTAATATCATGGGCTTGCATACCGATCATATCCTGCCCATTAAAAGTTACTGAGCCATTATCAGGAATCAAACGACCAATACAGCAATTAAGCAGTGTCGATTTTCCTGCACCATTTGGCCCAATAATGGCATGTGTTTCACCTTCTTCAATTTTGAGGTTGACATCTGAAAGTGCATGTAAGCCGCCAAAGGTTTTATTAACACCTGTTATATCAAGGATAATGCTCATTTGGCTTCTCCTTCTGGGCTGGTATTGCTGACACTACTGATGCTTTCAATACTGGATTCTGTCTTATTAAAACCAAACAGGCGTTTAACTAAGTTCCCTAAATGGCGTAAGCCTTCCATAACACCGCCTGGCAGGAAGATAACAATAATCATAAATAATAAGCCTAGCGTTAAATGCCAGCCTTCACCAACAAAAGGAGCAACTATCGTCACCATAATATTTTGCAATCCTTCTGGCATAAAGCTAAATATACTGTGAAGTTCAGTCGGGTTTAGTGCTGAGAATATATTTTCAAGATACTTGATAATGGTTGCGCCTAGCAATGGTCCGATTAATGTCCCTGCACCACCTAGAATTGTCATTAAAACAACCTCACCTGATGCCGTCCACTGCATACGCTCCGCTCCTGCTAGTGGATCAATAGAGGCTAATAAACCACCAGCTAAACCTGCATACATGCCTGAAATAACAAAAGCGGTTAGCAAATAGGGGCGCGTGTTAAAGCCAGTGTATTTCATTCTTGTTTGATTTGATTTAATCGCAAGAAGCTTCAGTCCAAAGGCTGAGCGGAAGATTTTTAATGAAATGTAAAATACGATAATTAACATAATGGCAGCAACATAAAAACCTAAATAGCCTGCGCCGATATTGACATCTAAGCCAAACAGATTAAATGAGAGTTCGCGTGGAATCGCTAGACCAAAAATATTAGGTGAGGGTAAGCCGTCTTTTACTACCACACCTGCCAATGAATCTAAAATCCGTGGATCTTGCTGTGCCAGTTGTAGCCCTGTTTCACCATTGGTAATTGGGGTTAATACCGAGTATGCCAAGCTATATGCCATTTGAGCGAAGGCTAGTGTGAGTATTGAGAAGTAAATACCTGAACGACGCAAACTAAAAAAGCCAATAATTAAAGCAAATATACCCGATACGATAATGGCTAAAATCATGGCGGGGATAATATTCATGGATAACAACTTAAATGACCAAACAGCGGTATAAGAACCGACTCCAAGAAAAGTTGCATGGCCAAAAGAGAGATAACCTGTTAATCCAAATAAAAGGTTATAACCGACTGCAAAAATTCCAAAAATAGCAAATTTTTGAAGTAAATCAGGATAACTCGCACCAATGGGGTCAAGCCAGATTGGGGCAGTTAAAACAACAGCTGAAAAAACCAGCATAATAAGTGGTGTGCTTTTTAGAAAATTCTTTATCATTGTTTAATCCTCAAATACACCTTCACGCCCCATTAATCCGCGTGGTCTAACTAATAAAATAATAACAGCAACTAAATAAATAATGATTTGGTCAATGCCAGGGAATATTGATTTAATCTCATTCATTGAAGCAAATGATTGTAAAATTCCTAATAAGAATCCTGCAAAAACAGCCCCTGGTAATGAACCCATGCCACCGACAACAACGACAACAAAAGATAGAACGAGAAAATCCATTCCCATGTGATAATCAGGTGGCAATATCGGGGCATACATAACCCCCGCAAGCCCCGCCACTACCGTTGCAATTCCAAAAACAATGGTAAAACGGCGTTGCACATTGATGCCTAATAGTTCAACGGTTTCACGGTCTGCCATACCTGCTCTTACGACCATGCCAAAGGTCGTGTATTTAAGAAAGGCAAACACGATAAAAATAATAACCAATGAAAAACAGAGATAAATTAAACGCCACCAAGGATAAACAAGGTTTTCATTGATACCCAAAAATGCACCAATTGGCGCACTTCCAGAAACAATATCAGGTGGCGGCATAGGAATAGGATTTGCACCAAAGAAATGACGCACAATCTCTTGCATAACAATAGCTAAACCAAAGGTCACTAAAATTTGGTCGGCATGTGCACGTTTGTAGAAGTGCTTTATTAGCCCTCTTTCCATAATTATGCCGATAAGCAACATAACAGGAATGGCAAATAGTATGGATAATGGAACAGAGTAGTCGATAATTGCTGTACCTGTCTCTCCAAACCAAGTTTCAAGATAAGGCTGATCTTTATAAGCATCGAAGAAGGTAATACTTTCATCTTTAACTTTTACAGATAAAGTTAGTAGCTTATTGAAGAGAACGGCACAAAACGAGCCTAGCATAAATAATGCGCCATGAGCAAAGTTGACAATGCCAAGCGTGCCAAAGGTTAGCGTTAGCCCTAATGCGATAAGCGCATAAGCACCGCCTTTGTCAAGACCATTAAGAATTTGGATGAGTATAGCGTCCATAGTTTTTCTATTTCCCCTCAAAATTTTGCAACGCACAATACTACATAAGTGCAACAACTGAAAAGGGGTTAGGTCAACCCATCCCCCCCTTTTTTTAATAATTTTGCATTGAGCCACTCTTATTTGCTAGGAGGCTGTCTGAGAACTCGGATTGAAGCGAAAATGCCAGAAATATTATAAGGTGGGCTTATCAAAAGAGGCGAATAGTCATTCTATTTAACGAATTTGATAAGCTCAGATTACGATGTTTGTGGAATTTGCAGTCAATTCTTAGTTCTCAGACAGCCTCCTAGGACCTGAATAAGAATGGGAGTAAGACAAATAAATAGCCATACCGCAAGCGCGGTATAGCTATACTTAAGGAAAGTCTGATCAAGTCTAATTATTTTTAGCTTGCCAAATCTGTGCTAAATTCTAATCGACTTAATCAGGTTTCCTTAATTAACACTGTAATAGCAGGTTAATTTATTTCATTAATTTTATTCATTAATGATTAACAAACTTCATAAGGACCTAAATCACCGCCGAATATTTTTGGATCATATTCTACGTCTGAACGAGGCACTTGTTTAACAATTTCAAGCAAGTCAAACTGGCTAGAAGGCTTCTCTTTACCACGCACAACCAGAATCTCTTTCAGACACTGGTGATCTGCTGCACGGTATTCAGTCGGACCATTGCCCATGCCATCAAACTTAAAGCCTTCCAATGCTTTAATAACTTCAGGTGGGTTAAATGATCCTGCCATTTCACAAGCATTAGCATAAAGTAATGTTTGCACATAACAAGTGTGAGCAGCCTGTGATGGTGGGAAGCCGTACTCTTTACCGAATGACTTAACAAACGCTTGTGAGCCTTCATCTTTAAGTGCCCAGTTCCAGTTTGTTGTACCTAAGATACCTTTGATATTATCACCAGCACCCTGCGCCATTAGACGCGAGAATAAAGGAACAATAATTTCAAACTTTTTGCCATTCACTTTTTTGCCTTTAAGACCAAACTGAACTGATTGAGTCAGTGAGTTGATCATATCCTTACCGTAGTGGTTAAGAACAAGTACGTCAGCGCCAGAATTTAAAACAGGTGTGATATATTGAGAGAAATCACCCGCACCAACTGGAGTTTTTACAGCTTTAACTGTTTTCCAACCCAAGGCTTCAGTGGTTTCTATGATTGACTTTTCTTGTGTCCAACCCCATGTGTAGTCAGAAGTTAGATGGTAAGCTTTACGATCTGTGCCCATTTCTTCTTTAAGCACAGGCCCTAGTGCAGAACCTGTCATTTTTGCATTAAAGAAATGACGGAAGCCATAACGACGCTTGTCTTTTCCTGTAGTATCGTTTGAGTGCGTCAAACCTGCCATAAATATAACGCCCATTTCTTGACAGAGACCTTGTACTGCAACAGCAACACCTGATGATGAGCCACCAGAGATCATAACCACGCCATCTTTTTCAATCATACGCTTAGCAGATGCACGCGCAGCGTCAGATTTAGTTTGAGTATCACCCGTAACAAACTTAACTTTTTTACCTAAAATACCGTTGCCTTTTAGTGAAGTTGGCTTCATGGTTTTAACCATACCGCCATCGCCTTCGCCATTAAGATGCTTAACCGCTAGTTTGAATGCACGAAGCTCATCCGCACCTTCATCAGAGTACGCACCTGTTTGTGGCACATTAAAACCTAAAGTCACTGTTTTTGAGTCAGCTTTTGGAATATTGCGGAATGTTTCACATTTCGCATAGGCACTCTTCATAAAATATAAAGGTGCAGTCGCAGCAATACTCGCTGCAACAGAGGCTCTTAAAAAGCCACGTCTAGTGTTGTTTGTATTATTACTCATATTTGTTTGTTCTCCTTTGAGTGGTAAAAAAGGAAACTTTGTAAGTATTTAGGCGGATAAGAATAAACCCATGTTTTGAAGCAGAGGTTTAGGAGGCTGTCCGAGAATAGAGAGCCTACTGCGGAAAAGCTGAATTTGGCTATATTTTCCCCCAATTTTCAGTGAATAGAACAACTACCCCCCCTCAAATTGGTGAAAAATCTAGCTCAAATCAGCTTTCCCTCGCTACGACTCCTATTCTCGGACAGTCTCCTAGATATTAAATACTTTCATAGTCTCAAATGTATATTGATTGCCTATATAGCTTTTAAAAACCACCATGTTTTTCTCGGACAGCCTCCTAGGAGGCTGTCCGAGAACTAAGAATTGACTACAAATCCCATAAACATCATAATCTGAGCTTATCAAATTCGTTAAATAGAACAACTATTCGCCTCTTTTGATAAGCTCACCTTATAATACTTCTGGCATTTTCGTTTCAATCCGAGTTCTCGGACAGCCTCCTAGCTAACACCGCTCCAATCATTACGCACCTTTTTTGTGCAAAGAGCCAGGAGGCTGTCCGAGAATAGAGAGCCTACTGCGGAAAAGCTGAATTTGGCTATATTCTCCCCCAATTTTCAGTGAATAGAACAACTATTCCCCTCAAATTGGTGAAAAATCTAGCTCAAATCAGCTTCCCCTCGCTACGACTCCTATTCTCAGACAGCCTCCTAGTGATTGAATGAGTTTAGGGCAATACCCCATTCTTTACTAAGTCTTAGCAAAAAGCAATACTTAGCTTAAAAGTTCTCAATAGTGTAGAACAATATAAACCCATCCCCCCCTTTTTTTACATATTTTTAAGGAATCTGATTAAGTCGATTAGAATTTACCCGAATTCGTGAGTCCAATGCGGATAGCAGGGGATAAGATATTGGTTTAGCACGAGATTTAAAAAATCGTAGCTTCACCCTTAGGTTAAGCGGGTATTTTTCAAACCCGTGATGAATCAATAGCTTATTCACTGTGCCGTAGTGGACTCACGGATTCAGGATTTAGTACAGAAAAATAGTGATAGATTTAGTAAGCTAAAAAATAATTGAACTTGATCAGCTTCTCTGTATCCGTATTAGGCTCACGAATTAAGGCTTTGATGATCCCATTTTAAAAAGGAGCGCATACAGCTTGTCAGTGTAAACTTTAAGCAAATGAAAAAACTGTTTATTCTTGTACACATAATGAATAAAAAACACATCCTTAAAAACTTACAACTCGCTAAACCTGATCATATTGAATGGATTAAACAAGGTCATCAATTGCTCAAAGGTGCGCCGCAAAATTCACTTAAAAAACCAGTGCAATGCACAGACTGTGGTTTTGGTAAGTGGTATTATGATGAAGGCTATAAACTAGTTAATATCCCACTACTAAAAGATATTGAAGCATTACATCAAGAAGTTCATAAGACTTATACAGTGCTTTATTACATCACCTTTGATCGCCGTAAAAAGTCACGATCAACATTAATCAGTGGCGGAGTTGAAGTACCTGTCGATGAAAAGGCATTTCGCCAAAAAAAGCTTAAACAGCTAGAAAAGAAAACAATAACTTTAGTCAGAGCACTTGGTGATGTGGAAGCGAAGGTTCAATCAATGCAAGATAAAGATTTTGAAAGTGGCTGGTTTGTATAAGACACAATAATTATTTACTCGCCCTGTACAACCCATCCCCCCCTTTTTTTGCATTTTTTGTAATGTAGTTTTGTAGGTCGGATTAGTGTTAGCGTAATCCGACAAAGTGCGATAGCTTCATACGCTAATGCATCAAACCTAGCTTAATCATTTAGATTCCTTGCTCTCTCGAATCCATAGTTCATAATCCATCTTTGTCGAAAGCAAACATAATAGTATGCCCATCCCATCATTGGGTGTACTACCATCTTTAGTAATTACACCTAGTGGAATTAAGTTAATTACAGCACCAACCAAGGCTGCAAAAGCAAAACTTTGCAGGGCAATTCGGCTGTAATCATTACTAATAGTAAAAAACTGCTGCATTCCACCAAGCATCAGCATAATTGTAAAAAACACTAATAACTCTATCCCAGGCCCTGCAAAATAAATTAGTGCATGCTTTATACGAGCAAGTCTTATCGTTTTAGGTGCAATTTGCACAAAACCTTCTAAGGGAATTGAGCGAATTTCCATTGGCGCCGACATTAAGCGAGTCTTAAAGAGGGTTTTCCCAAAGCCAATAACAATACGTTTAACTCGCCAGCCAAGCAATTTTGCCATAATGGCATGGCCAAACTCATGGATAAAAAGTAGTGGAATCCAGAAGACAACAAATAACAAAGCTCCTAACTTCTTAGGCTCATAATTACTCACAATCTCCATTGTCATCATAAATATAAACGCAAGACTGATAATAATTATAAATATTTTTTCACCTTTAGAAGCAGGCTGTTGATCATGGTGGCGTTGATCTATGTGCATAAAATTACCTTTCTATAAAACCCAAACGTATACCGAGAGCAATTAGCACAAGCCCTGTGATTTTGCCAATGGATTGGCTAACAGCTTGATTTTTAGTGAGGAGATCACCAAATTTCGCAGATAATAAGGCAATCCCTAAAAGAATAGGCAATGAAAGCAAAGCAAATAGAAGCCCCAGCATTAGCATTTGATTAAACGCACTCTCATTTGAAGAAACAAACTGAGGCAAAAAAGCCATAAAAAACAATGCTAATTTAGGATTTAAAGTACTTGAAAGCATACCTTCTTTTAAGACTTTCAGGTCAGACACTTGGCTATTTTTTTGCTTTATTTCTAGCTTTCCTTTTTGCTGAAAAGCCTGTATGCCCAGATAAATAAGATAAGCTGCCCCTAAAAACTTAATAGCATTAAAGGCGTAGGATGAGGTCAGTAATATAGCAGCAACTCCAGTCGCTGCGGCTAATGTATGAAACGTTACACCAATCATTAAGCCCAAAACAGCAATAAAACCAACACGTACTCCTTGCGATGCACTACGGATCATAACGTAGATAAAATCCTGCCCAGGGGTAATTGCAAGTAGCAGTGTTGCACCGATAAATAAGGGTAAGTTATGCATTTTTTTATTGCTTGCTTTTATTGGCTACTATTGTGTACTGCCTCTGTATACCAGAAATAGCCCAGCACCAATCATAATACTTCCCGCAGTTTGATTAAGCCGTTTAACTGCTTTTTTAGATTTTAAATATTGGCGCACACTGGATGCGGCAATAGATACCAGCATCAATCCTGCAATTAGAGCGAACAATGTTATAAAACTAAGTAAAACAATATCTTGATAGTTTAGTGTAGTGAGATCAATAAAGGTTGGCAAAAAGGCAATATAGAATAAAATCACTTTAGGATTTGACGCTGAAATCAAAAACCCTTGTATAAAGCCGCTGAACCAGCCCTTAGCTTTTGATTTATTTTTTTCAAGATGAGTATCAACATTAGCTGTCCACATCTTCCAGCCAAGATAAAACAAATATGCTGCACCTGCAAAACGTATAATTGTAAATAGCCCACTATAGTTCTCAGCAATTGCTGATAAGCCAAAGGTCGCGAGAATTAAATAAATAATATCACTAATCGCCATCCCAAAAGACATAGGAAAACAGGCCGCCGCACCAGATGACAAGGCTCTTGCAAGCAATGCAAAAGTACCAGGACCTGGCGTAATAGCAAAGATAAAAATGGCTAAAGCAAAGGTTATTGCGGCTTCTATAGACATAGTATAAATTTTATTACCTATTTTAAAAACAGAGTTTAATTTGAACAGTAAGGTTTATATCTAAAAGAGACAAATAATTCTACAAATAAATGCCAGTACCTGCCGAATATAAGTAGTTTGGCATTTCCCTGAACCCATCAAACCAACATACTGGAGTATTACACCACTACAACTCTAATTCCAATAGAGAAAAGAGTCTATTCTTTTGATATACTCATCGAGTGAGTTGACCGAGCAATCGCGGTTTAATCTTTTGATTAATTCGAGGAAAGTCCGGGCTCCAAAGGGTAGGATGCCAGATAACGTCTGGGCAGCGCGAGCTGACGGCAAGTGCAGCAGAGAGAAGACCGCCAAATCACCCACTTGTTGAGTGATTCGGTAAGGGTGAAAGGGTGCGGTAAGAGCGCACCGCACAACTGGCAACAGTTTGTGGCAAGGTAAACCCCATCCGGAGCAAGATCAAATAGGGATGCAATAGGTGTGACCCGCACTGCATCCGGGTAGATCGCTTGAGGTATGCGGCGACGTATTATCCAGATGAATGATTGTTCACGACAGAACCCGGCTTATAGGTTAACTCACATTTTTTATTGTCTTTATATTGCCCCTTTATATATCCCTTTATTTCTTTACAGTTTAAAAAGTATGAAAAACAGGGGGGGATGGGTATTGATGAGCATCAGAGGCGAATTTTTAGAGACTATCCTTCTTGTTCTGAACTAGAAACTCTTTTTCTATTTTCTTTAGCTTTTTAAGTTGTACTTCACGTTTCCCTGCATCAGAACGTGATTTTGCACTTTCCTGATATACCAGCTCGACAGGTTGTCTGGCGCGGGTATAGCGTGTCACCGATTTCTCTGAATTATGCTCCTCTAAGCGTCGCGAAATATCTGTAGTAATGCCAGTATATAAACTGTTATCCGAACAACGCAGCATATAGACGAACCAGCCTTTTTGTTTCAATTTGAAAGCCCTATTTTCATGTTGAATATTGTATTCAGTAACTTTAGCCCACATCATAAGCGAATGAATTATGCACTTAAAATAACAAATCTTGAGAAAACCTACGATAATAATTTTCAGGCACTCAAGGGAATTGATCTAGAAGTCAAGCAAGGTGACTTTTTTGCTCTGCTGGGCGCAAATGGCGCGGGTAAATCAACCACGATTGGTATCATCTGTTCTCTAGTAAATAAATCCTCTGGCAAGGTCGAAGTCTTTGGTCATGATCTTGATAGCCAGCGTGAAGCTGTGCAAGAAAGTATCGGATTAGTTCCACAAGAGTTTAACTTCAATATCTGGGAGCCTGTGATTGAAATTATTCTTAATCAAGCAGGCTATTATGGTATAGACCGAACTACGGCAACTAAACGCGCTGAAGAATTATTGAAACATCTTGATCTTTGGGATAAACGCCTTGAAAAAGCTCAAAGCCTTTCTGGTGGTATGAAACGCCGTTTGATGATTGCTCGTGCGCTAATCCACAAGCCACGATTATTAATTTTGGACGAGCCAACCGCAGGGGTTGATATTGAGATTCGACGTTCTATGTGGGGCTTTCTCAGTAAGCTGAATCAAACGGGCACAACCATTATTTTGACGACCCACTATCTCGAAGAAGCCGAAAGCATGTGTAATAATATTGCGATTATTAATAAAGGCGAGGTAGTTGAGAGCACTAGCATGAAGGAATTGCTTTCACGACTGACAATAGAAACCTTTGTCTTAGATTTAAAAGAGCCATTGGAGGCATTGCCAAATATCCAAGAGATTACAGTGCGTCAACGTGACCCTTCAACGTTAGAGGTTGACCTAGATAAATCTCGTTCACTTAATCATTTATTTGAAATTTTGAGCAAATACAATATTCGCGTGATGAGTATGCGCAATAAAACCAATCGTTTAGAAGAGCTTTTTATGAAGCTGGTTGGCGATGATAACAAAAATAGCCTTGAGCATAGTCTTGAGCATAGCGAGGCACAAGCATGACTCCCAAGCAAAAACTTACTGCACTAAAGACGATTCTGTTTAAAGAGATTTTACGCTTTGTCCGAATTTGGGTGCAAACGCTTATACCACCCGCGATAACCATGACTCTTTATTTTGTTATTTTTGGCAATCTAATAGGTAGCCAGATTGGTGATATGGATGGCTTTAAATATATCGAATATATTATTCCTGGTCTGATTATGATGTCGGTGATCACCAATTCCTATTCTAATGTGGTATCCACCTTTTTTAGCGCCAAAATGTTTGGGCATGTGCAAGAAATGTTGATCTCTCCTGTGCCTAATCATGTCATATTGCTGGGTTATATTGGTGGTGGCATGGCACGTGGGCTAATGGTGGGGCTGATAGTCACACTAGTATCATTGTTCTTTTCAAAGTTACATATCGCGCATCCATTTATCACTATTGCCATAGTCATGATGACTTCAATGCTGTTCTCTATTGCTGGACTGGTGAATGCTATCTATGCTAGAGATTTTGATGACATCACGATTATCCCTACCTTTGTACTGACTCCAATGACCTATTTAGGCGGTGTTTTCTATTCAATTAATATGCTTTCCGAATTTTGGCAAAGCGTATCATTAGTTAATCCAGTACTTTATATGGTAAATGGTTTTCGTTATGGAATTTTAGGTGTATCCGATATTAGCCCTTGGGTTAGTTTTTCACTGCTTGTAATTTTTATTGTTACCTTTTATTCATTTGCTTATTATTTATTGAAAAAAGGGGTAGGAATAAGAAACTAATACCTGAATCCGTGAGGTCAATGCGGATAATAGGGCGTAAGATATTGGTTTAGCAAGGGATTTAAAAGGCTCTGCATAATTGAGTTCACCATCTGCTAGCGCAGATTCAGGTAATATTCCAACCGCTTTAGTTTGAAGGATACAGAACAAATTGTACCCATCCCCCTCCTTTTTTGCATTTTTTATACCAGTAGAAGTAACAAAAAATGCAAAAAAAGGGGGGGATGGGTATCTACAAAGCTTATTCTTCTCCCTTCAGCTCTTTTATCCCGTAACCAAAATCACACGAATAGCATCTAGCTTTAAACGCGCATGGTCTAAATAGCTTGCTAGGGCAGTGGCACTATCCTCTAGTTGCTGTATTTCTTCTTTGCGAATATTTGGGTTTACATCTGCTAATGTGCGTAAGCGTTCGCTATCTTCTTTGGCTTCTTTTAGCATTGCGGCTTTGGCTTGCTGAATAATTTCATTTTGCTGTGGAGCAATTTGTTTTTCTGCTTTCTCAATCATTGCCTGTATGTGCGGGCGGGCGTGTTGAGTCAATTGTTGCAGGGTTTGTTTATTGATGCGTTCAACGCGTTCATTAATAACGGTATGAGACAGTGATTTGCTTAAATCTCTACCAAGATTATCAATAACCAGTCGCACCATTGATTCGGGAAGATAACGCGGCAACTGCATGTATTTTGGAGCAGGACAGTTAACCGTATAAATTGCCTCCATAATCAGGCTACCTGCCGCAATAGCATCAGATTTAAGCTCGATTGAGCAGAATGTAGCATTGCCAAATTCACTGGTAAGAATCATATCCATCGCGCCTGTTACCATTGGATGTTCCCAAGTGATAAAGTGCATATCTTCGCGTGAAAGTGCGGTATTCCTATAAAAGGTTGCTGTCATGCCATCTTCTTGCAGAGCAGGAAAGTTAGCATTCATCATGTGATCTGTGGGCTTTAGAATAAAACTATCCAGACCATGCACTTGCTGATCTACACCATATTGATCAAAAACAGCATCCATATAATTTTCCAATACAGGCTCATTAGCTGATGCCAATACATTATTGACAACCTCTTCTGCATGTTCTTTATGACATGAATTTAGCTCTAGCAAACGATCACGTCCCTGCTGCATTTGCTCTAGCGTTTCTTGTGCTAGTGCTTGAGTGCGAGTGATTAATTCTGCAAATTGCTCATTCTCATTGAGTAGTAATTCGCGTCGAATTTCATTTTCAAATACTTCAAAAATACTATGCCCTACAGAACAAACATGCTGGAATGCATTTAAGCCTTGATGATACCAATCAAGTAATTTTTGCTGTGCTGTGCCTGCAAAATAAGGAACGTGCAACTGAATAGTTTGTGTTTGACCAATGCGGTCAAGTCGCCCTATGCGCTGTTCCAATAAATCTGGATTAAGTGGCAAATCAAACAGAATCAAATGATGTGCAAACTGGAAGTTTCGTCCCTCACTACCAATTTCAGAACAGGCTAAAATTTGTGCGCCCATTTCATCATCAGCAAAATAAGCAGCGGCGCGATCACGTTCTATAATGCTTAAACCTTCGTGAAAAACACTGGCATTAATACTTGTTCTTAGTCGTAGGTGTTCTTCTAGTGCAAGGGCTGTTTTAGCATAAGCACAAATCAATAATACTTTTTCATTAGGATGCTTTTCAAGCCAATCAACCAGCCAGTTTACTCTTGGGTCTACAGCAATCCATTGTTTTGCCTGATGATTTATTTCAGGGTGCAACTGCTGGTTTAAATCATCAGCATCGCTTTGATCAGCACCATTTTGATAAATTTCAGGTGCATCAAGTGCATAAGTATGAAGTTCACGCTGTGGAAATCCACCCACAGAATCACGAGTATTGCGGTATAAAACACGCCCTGTACCGTGCCTATCTAATAAACTTTGAATGACCGAATCGCTATCATGCTCTGCCTCAAACTCCTTAACTATTTCTGCACCCAAATAGCTTTCAAGCTGCGTAAGTCTATCGCGATCGGCAAGATTACTGGTTTCATCTAACAACCACTGCACCAGTTCATTAACAGGTTTGTAGTTTGCCTCTTCTTCAATATAGCTATGCAAATCAAAAAAGCGATCAGGATCAAGCAGACGCAAACGCGCAAAGTGCCCTTCAATACCAAGTTGCTCAGGCGTGGCGGTTAAAAGCAATAAACCTGGGATTTTTCGTGCCAATGATTCAATGCACAAATATTCATTACTAATATGTGTTTCAGTCCAGCTTAAATGATGCGCCTCATCAACAATCATAATATCCCAGCCTGCATCAACTGCCTGTTGATGACGCACAGGATTATCCGTTAAGAATGATAAGCTACAAAGCACCAGTTGGGAGCTTTCAAAGGGATTGATCTTATGTTCAGCATCACCCTCATCTTCTATGGCAAAGCAACGATCTTCATCAAATACACTAAAATGCAGATTAAAACGTCGGATCATTTCAACCAGCCATTGATGCACCAACGTTTCAGGAACAACAATCAAAGCGCGATTAACACGTTCTGTGATAATTTGTTGATGCAGAATTAAACCTGCTTCAATGGTTTTACCTAGCCCCACCTCATCTGCCAGTAATACTCGTGGCGCATGGCGCAAAGCAACCTGATGTGCAATATACAACTGATGTGGAAGCGGCTGAATACGTGGCCCAAGCAATCCATAGCTATCGGATTGCTGTTGCTGATACAAATGCCCCAGTGTTGCAACCCGTAATTCAAAGTGCTGAATTTTATCCACTTGCCCCGCATAAAGTCGATCTTGAGGCTGGCTGAACTGCGCAAAGCTATCTAATTCAAGCTCATGCAAGCGAATATCCTCACCTTTTTCATCAATACCTTCATAAACGATACAGTGATTATGCTCAGAGTGACCCGTAACAGTAATGCTTTCGCCCTCTTCGGTTTGAATAACATCACCAACAGGATACTTAACACGGTTCAAAGGTGCATTATCAATAGCATAGACGCGGGTTTCATCAACAGCAGGAAAGATAATTGTAAGATGTCTACCCTCAAGTTTCTCGATAAAACCAATACCTAAAGCCGCTTCTGTATTACTAACCCAGCGTTGCCCTAGATGAAAATCATTATTTGTAATTGCCATAGATTGCTAAAATATATAAAAAAAGGGGGGGGATGGGTATTGTCTAACAATGAGCGGGAAGGTCAAGTATTATGCCAATTATTTCTTTAAGAAAAATCTGATTAAGTCGATTAGAATTTAGCACAGAAAAATCTGTTGCTATTTTTCATGAAATGAGACGCAATAGTCATTCTATTGCGTCGATCTTTGCGGAAAGATCAACATTTTTAGCTTTTAACAAGCTAAAAATAATTAGACTTGATCAGGCTTTCCTTAGGAATATCTGATTATTCATGCACGTTCCTTCGTACTAAAAGGCAAACAATTAGACATGAGAAATACACAATAAAAATAATTCTTCAATACTTAAAAAA
>Ga0256840_1000446_pt1 | contig 42555 bp, 38 predicted proteins | sample 355202metaG_FD_185969 | JGI IMG/M metagenome (GOLD analysis project Ga0256840, IMG submission 185969) | Hydrothermal vent microbial communities from Mid Atlantic Ridge, Atlantic Ocean - 355-202 | ecosystem: Environmental > Aquatic > Marine > Hydrothermal vents | place: Atlantic Ocean: Mid...
GGGTAAGGTTGAGGCAGGCGTAAAGTATGCCAAGCAAAATGGTCTTTATGGTGAAAGTTTCGCCAGCTGGACTGACTTAGAACAGTATTTTTCAGACTGGCTGGATCATATCGCTAATCAGCGCATTTATGGCAGTACAGGTAAAAAGCCAAGGGATTATTATGATAAGGCAGAACAGTCTTATATGCAGCTTTACCTGACACCCTCTTGTATACACACTCATTCAGACAATACAGCGGTTACCCGCAAAGCCGATAAAACGGGACTTATCGCCTGGCAATCCAATAAATACTCCGTACCAATGATTTATCAAAGTGCACGTGTCAGGGTGAAAGCGGAAGCAGGTCAGCTATTAATCAGTGATTTAGAATCAGGTGAAGTGATTGCTGAGCATGTGATTAGCATTGAGAAAGGCCAGGTGATCAAGAACACCGATCATTACCGGGGTAAAGCACAGCGTATTGAAACGCTGGAAGCCGATATTTTGCATTGTCTAGGACACTCAGAAAATAGCCAGGCTTTATGTGTACTGCTCAAAACCACATCGCCTAAAATTTACAAAGATCAGTTGCTGGGAGCCAAACAAATATTAGCTGCACACTGTGCTCAGCACGGCGCTATTGAACCCGAACTGCTGCCAGGGCTAATCGACACCCCGCGCTTAACGGCAACAGGCTTAAGAGAGCGTCTGGCCGCTTTCCAGCAGCACCCGGAGAGAAATGGCCGCTCAAATTCGATGTGCTGATCATTGATGAGCTAGGCTACCTACTCATGAACAAGCAGGGCATGCATAATCTGTTTCAACTGATTAATGCCTTGTATGAATACAGGTCAATTATCCTGACAACAAACAAAGAATTTACTAACTGGGGAGAGTTCTTCTTCGACAATAATGTGGCTGTGCCTATCGTAGACAGGCTTATCCGTCATTCACACATTTTTATGCTGGGAGGAGAAAGTTATCGACAGAAATCTAAACTTAATAACTAACTATTTCTCTGGAAAAGTGGCTCAATATTAATGGCCAAAACTGGCTCAATTATTTTGGCCATTGACAACAAAGCTGGTTGAGCATTCAAGCCTCATTATTTCCATCGCTATCAGAAGAGCTAGGGGGATTAACAGCTAAACAGCAAGAATTAATCACAACGTTGGAATTAAGTACCCAAGTAAAATTAATTTAATAGTTTTATGCAGGGTTTTTTTTATTTTAGGCCCCGAATAAATAGGCGATAGCGAGCTACGTAACTATTTATTCGGGGCCTAAAATGGTAAAAAAGACAAGTAAAAAGTTAAATTAATTTTACTTGGGTACTTAATACGGATAGAAGAGTTTATTCTATCCATTTACGGTTATCCAGGCCGCCCATCTGAAGATAGAACGGATATAGAAAGAGCTTTTGTTGAAAAAATGATTTGCAACATACCGACAACGCGAGCTTTACTCGATAGGTTAAACAAAGGTATTTCACTTAGGCGCATTGTGGCTGGGAACGAAAAAGCGATATTTCAGCCGAATGGACATTTTTACGGGCTTTTACTGAATTCTCAGAATCACGCTTGCCCGAGCGTATTCACGAAAGCCTGGTTAAAGCGTATTATCAAGGCGAAATTGTAGGGCAGAATTCACGAGACTTCACGGCTATAGAAGCACGAGAAAAATCGCTAAAAAAAGTGCCTAAAAAGAAAGGACGCCCGAAAAAGGGTGAAGAACGCATTAAAGAGCCCACGCGACTTGAACAACAGGCCACAGGGATGGATTTACATAATCTATCTACTAACCTACTAATTTATCGGTACTTTTAGATTGTTTTTAGGCTTCCTATTTTACCATTTATGAGTAAGCTTTTCTTTTTTAGCTGTCTCCGCTAAGAATATTCTTTGTTTTCATAAGTTTTGCAGTGGTTCCCTAGATAATTACTTACTAGCGTTCATTTTTTTCGAGGGAAGAAAGCCTATCGCTTAAAAGAGAATAAAGAGCTAAAACAGAAGGGGCATTCTAGTTGATCGTGCTATTATTGATAAATTAATATGTGATATGAAATCACAGGAATATTGCTTAATTATTAAAAGAAGCAAATAAAACCTGCCCGCAGAAAAGCTATGTATTACGAAAAATTGAAGCGCTAGAAAAAACGATGGAATCAAAAGAAAATGAAATAACTGGATTGAGGGGTGTAACTTTAAATGCATTAATTGTAGAACGTTGCACCCACTACCATATGCAGTGGATGTCAGCCAAGTATGGCGTCCCCAGGGGGGTTCGAACCCCCGTTACCGCCGTGAAAGGGCGGTGTCCTAGGCCTCTAGACGATGGGGACTAAGACTTTAAAGCAAGCAAATAAGCCAGCGCTACTTATCTTTACAATTATATGTTTTATTTATTCAGCAGTCAACAAAAAAAGAAAGGGAGTGGCAAATGAAAACTGCTCTTAATCTCTTTAATGCGTATCAGCCCAAATGTTGAAACTACATCTTGCTTGTTTTGAGCGTGTTCACTTAATTTGTCCAATATCCAGCCATGGCTGTAGATATCTATTATGTGGACCTCTAAACTATTAATAAGTTGGGGTTGTTTTTGTCATTTTCTGTTTTACCGTTTATATAAGTTGATTTTTAGCTAGGCGTGCTAGAAATTCATTTTCTGTAAATGGATTTTGCAGGAGACTCTGAAGGTCAGGTGCTTTTTATTGATTGCTTGTATTCATAAAGCCTATGCTTTAGGCAGTGTCACACCCTGCTGGCCTTGGTATTTTCCGCCTCTATCTTTATAGGAGGTTTCACAAACTTCGTCACCAGTGAAAAACAGCATTTGCGCGACACCTTCGTTGGCATAAATTTTTGCAGGCAATGGGGTGGTGTTGGAAAATTCCAGGGTAACATGCCCTTCCCATTCAGGTTCTAATGGCGTCACGTTTACAATGATTCCGCAACGGGCATAAGTTGATTTTCCAAGGCAGATGGTTAAAACGTCGCGAGGAATACGAAAAAACTCAACAGTACGTGCCAATGCAAATGAATTGGGTGGGATAATGCAAACGTCTGATTTAACATCTACAAAACTTGCCTCTGAAAAATCTTTAGGGTCAACGATGGCTGAGTTGATGTTGGTGAAGATTTTAAATTCATCCGAACAGCGGACATCATAGCCATAACTTGATGTGCCGTAAGAAATAATCCGTCCATGTTCTGATTCCCTAACCTGTCCTGATATAAATGGTTCAATCATTTCCTGCTGCTCTGCCATTCGGCGGATCCATTTGTCTGCTTTAATGCCCATAATCTATTTCAATCGCACAAATCATTTTAAAATTATTGCGTACCTTATCATATTGTGGCAAGTAGGGCATTAGCGGAGCATAAGAAGGATGCACCTAAAGAAACTTGCTTTACAAGATGACTGGTCATATAATAAATTTGTAAAAACTGAATCCCTTCAAATTAAACGTAAAAGAAAGCTTGGTTAAAGCAAAAAAATACTTGTTGGTCAGGGCTATCGCTGTACAGACTTGAAAGGCTACTGTCTGCCGAGCTATGTTGACGCTAAATAATATCGATAATTGAACGTTAATTTTATTGCCAAAACTGCCTTGTTGCGTGCTTAGAAGGAGGGGAGCTATCTGTAGAGTCTTTGCAATTTTGCTGAGTGACTATTTTTATCACAGAAGAGGATATTATGCCAAAATTTATAATTGAAAGAGAAATACCCGGAGCTGGTAATTTATCAGCGACTGAGTTACAACAAATTTCACAAAAGTCCTGTTGTGTTTTGAATGAGATCGGGCCACAAATACAGTGGCTGGAAAGCTTTGTTACTGAAAACAAGGTTTACTGCATTTATATTGCGCCTAATGAGGAGACTATTCAATTGCATGCTAAAAAAGGAGATTTTCCAGCCAATTCAATTGCTGAAATTAAAACAATTATTGATCCAACTACAGGAGAATAAAATACAAACTTTAGATCAAAATAATAATTATTGAGGAAGGAACATGAAAAAATATTCTACAAAAATGATACTAAAAGCTTGTGCTTTTAGTATCGCGGCATTATCGACATCCGCACCATCAGTTCTGGCTGATGAAACCTGCCAATCTCCCTATATGGCTAAAATAACAGGGCAGGAAGACTTTGTTTATGTATGGACTTTAGGCATGGAGGGGCTGGGGGACGAACAGGACAAACTGGTTACTGTGGGGGCAAACCCAAACAGAGCAGATTTTGGAAAGGTTATTAATACTTTATCCGTTGGGGGGCGTAATGAAGCGCATCACTCTGGCTTTACCGATGATAGGAAATATCTATGGGCTGGCGGACTAGACACTAATAAAATTTTTATTTTTGATGTTCATACAGACCCGGCCAAACCAAAGCTGACTAAGGTGATTACAGATTTTGTCAGTAAAAGCGGCGGTGTGGTGGGTCCGCATACCACGTATGCTTTACCTGGCCGAATGATGATTACAGGTCTGTCCAATAATAAAGACCATGGTGGCCGTACGGCTTTGGTGGAATATAGCAACAAGGGTGATTATATTGCAACCAACTGGACTCCTACGGATAGTAATTTAGGCGGGGCCGCCAAAACAGGAAAGTATGCCGATGGCTATGGCTATGATGTAAGAGTGTTGCCTAGACGGAATGCAATGTTTACTTCTTCATTTACGGGGTGGACAAATTATATGATGGATTTTGGCAAAATGCTGGCTGACCCCGAAGCAATGAAACATTTTGGCAATACCGTTGTACAGTGGGATCTGCATGCTCGCCAGCCGAAAAAAGTGTTTGACGTGCCAGGCGCTCCATTGGAAATTCGCTGTGCTTGGGGGGCAAATCATAATTACTGCTTTACCACCACTGCGCTGACTTCTAAAATTTGGCTGATTTATGAAGACAGTCAGGGGCATTGGCAGACGAAAGAAGTGGCCGATATCGGTGACCCGAGCAAAATTCCCTTGCCTGTGGATATTTCAATTCAAAGCGATGACAACATGTTATGGGTCAATACTTTTATGGATGGCATGACGCGCGCTTTTGATATTTCTGATCCATTTAATCCTAAGCAGGTTTTTGAGCAAAAAATAGGCTCTCAGGTCAATATGGTTTCTTCCAGCTGGGATGGCAAGCGCCTGTATTACAGCTCATCGCTATTGGCCAACTGGGATAAAAAAGGCAAGGATAATGAGCAGTATTTGAAACTGTTTAGTTGGGATGGTAAAAAATTGACTGAACAATTTTCTATTGATTTTATTAAAGAAAAATTAGGCAGAGCGCATCAGATGCGTTTTGGAGCCTATTCTCTTTATGCATCAAAATAATTTATTAAGGACGTGAGATTTCGGCCTCGCCTAGCGTCTGCCAGATGAGGCCGAAACTTTACTTCCAAGGTCAGGGTAAAGCCAGGTGAATAGTCATGAAAATAATTTTAAGTTTTTTAATTGCAGGAGCTATCTATAGTAGCGGCTTGCGTGCAGATTCAGCTATATTGGCGCCAGGCTATAGCCCATTAGCATTTGAAGCGCCAAAAGCTGGGAGCTACGCTTTATCTGTTATTGGCCAGGCTGCAAATGGATCAGTACTGACAGTTGAAGGCCGGGAGGTGCAATTATTTGATCTAATGAGTGATAAAGTTGTTTTGCTTAGTTTTATTTACTCTACCTGCAGTGATGTAAATGGCTGCCCATTGGCCACTGCGGTGTTTCATAAAATTAATAGTCGATTACAGAAAGATCCAGAAATAGCAAAAAAAATACGTTTGCTGACCTTAAGTTTTAATCCAGAACACGACACGCCTGAAGCGATGAATCATTATGCTGAAGGATTTAGAAATAGCATTGTAGATTGGCAATTTTTAACGACTCGATCAGAAAAGCAATTGCGACCGATACTGGATAAATATCAGCAAAGCATTCAGAAAGTTTATGATAAACAAGGGCAATTTACTGGCACTTTTTCTCATATTTTGCGTGTTTATTTGATTGATACAAAAAGGCAGTTACGCAATATTTACAGTGTTTCATTTTTACATGCAGATACGTTGATAAATGATATAAAAACTCTTCTTAATGAGGTCGAAAATGTACGGGTGCAAAAAAACCAGAAAATAAACAATGAATTAGTGTTTCAGGCCGGTGACAATAAACAGCAGTACCAGAAGAAAGATTATCAGACAAAAGCAATAGCGGTAACAGACCGTATAGGCCGGCCTGCTGATTTGCTGGGAAATATTCAGAACCCGCAGACGGGATTGCCTTATATCTCTGTGCCGAAAAATAATCCAATTAGCGCAGAAAAAATAGCCTTGGGCAGGAAGCTGTTTTATGATCGCCGCCTATCTCTTAATAATACTTTTTCCTGTGCGATGTGCCATATACCTGAGCAAGGGTTTAGCAGCAATGAGATGGCTACGGCAGTTGGTATTGAAGGGCGTAGCGTTCGGCGCAATAGCCCAACAATTTATAATATAGCCTATGCAGAACTGCTATTTCATGACGGCCGTGAAAGTACCCTGGAGCAACAGGTCTGGGCACCCTTATTGGCACATAATGAAATGGGTAACCCTTCGGTTGGCTATGTAGTCGATAAAATAAAATCTCTACCCGATTATCAGGGCTTATTTGAGCAAAGTTTTGCTGCTCAGCCGAATATGCTTAACATAGGCCAGGCGATTGCCAGTTATGAGCGTGGCTTAAACTCTGCGGACTCGCCTTTTGACCGTTGGCATTTTGGAATGCAGCAAGGTGCGGTACCGGCAGCAGTGAAAAAAGGGTACCAATTATTCACAGGAAAAGCAGGATGTTCTTCATGCCATACAATTGATAGCAATTATGCCTTGTTTAGCGATAATCGGTTGCATAATACCGGTATTGGCTATCGGGAATCAATGGGCATACCGGCTAGCACTCAGAAAGTTCAAATTGCTCCGGGCGTATTTGTAGATGTTGATATGAAAGATCTGGCGTCAGTTTCAGAACCAAAAATCAGTGATTTGGGGCGATATGAGATCACTCAAAATCCTCAGGATCGCTGGAAATATAAAACACCTACGTTACGAAATATAAGTTTGACAGCGCCTTATATGCATAATGGCTCTCTTTCAACGTTAGCGGATGTGCTCATGTTTTATAATCAGGGCGGTGTAAAAAACGAAGGGCTTGACCCATTAATTAAGCCGTTGCATTTGAGCAAAAAAGAAATAAGCGATGTCGTTGATTTTTTAAAGTCGTTAACGGGGAGTAATGTTAATCGGCTTGTCTCTGATGCATATAGCGCTCCGATAGGGGATCATAACTAAATTTTATTCTTGGTAAATAAGCGGCTACCCTGATTCAAAACCTGCAGAGTAAGATTGACTTATTCGCGGACTCAATTGTCTAGTCATGCCAAGATGGTGAGTGCTTTTAAAATGATACGTGTAAGTGCCATGTTTTTCTAGAATAGAATATTCGCTATTCAGACCGTTACGCCACAGTAGGAAAACCGCTTCTATTTAAGATCATCAAATTTTCGGATGATTAAAAATATTATTTGCTTCTGCCTGTGAGGTAACAGCCATGACATGCCATTATAGATAGCAATGGCTCTGTTGTCCGCGAATAGCGGAGTGTGATTTTCGATGGTTACTAGGCATTTCAAGCAGTATAGAAAATGATTTGTCTTGCCAGTTAGCCACTTACAGCAATGATTGTTTTAAAAAGAAAATGTTTTTGTCATTATCGCTTATACTGTGCGATTGAATAATAAAGCCTGCATCGGCAGGCTTGAGTGATGGGACTAAGTTTACAGCTTGATTTAATGAAGCTCGAAAGCTATAATTCTTGGGTTATTTGTTACAGGCAGGGTAATGGCGGAGAAATCTGGCTATTCAACCATTAGCAAAATACTGATAATGCAAGCTTCTGTTGCTATCAGTGTTAGCATTGGTTTCTTTATCTTTGGTACTCAAAGTATGGCAATATCATCTGTACTTGGCGGATTGACTGCTTTTTTACCAAACTTATATTTTGCCTATAGAGTTTCCGCTTCAAATGGGCTGAGTGCAAAGAAAATTGTACAGTCTTTTTATAGTGGTGAATCAAGAAAAGTCTTGATGACATGCGCGCTATTTGCAATAGCCTTTCAGGTGCCAGGCATAGAGTTTTTTCCTTTGATGGCTTGCTTTGTAGCCGTATTATCAGTTTTTTGGCTTGCGCTTGTTGTATTTGCGCAGGATTTTGAAATTAAAAGTGTGAGAGAAGATGGCTAGCGAAGGCGGTACAACAGGGTATATTGTTCACCATTTAACACCTCTAACGGTGGGTGAGGGTTTTTGGACATTACATTTAGATACCTTGTTTTTTTCAGCGGCATTAGGCGCTTTGTTTATCTGGTTTTTTAAATCTGTTGCCGAAAGTGTAACAACAGGAGTTCCTGGGCCTGCTCAAAACTTTGCTGAAATGATGATAGAATTTGTTGATCAGCAAGTAAAAGACACCTTCCACGGGCAAAGCAAATTAATTGCACCATTAGGTTTAACCATTTTTTGCTGGGTGTTCCTATGGAATATGATGGATTTATTGCCGGTAGATTTATTGTCCCTGATCAGTTCTTTGATGGGCATTGAGTATTTACGTGTCGTTCCCAGTACTGATTTAAATGCCACATTTGCTTTGTCAATCAGCGTTTTTATTCTGATACTATTTTATAGCATAAAAATTAAAGGAGTTCTTGGCTTTGCCAAGGAGATGACATGCACGCCTTTTGGCCCATGGATGATGCCTTTTAACTTACTGTTAAAAACAGTTGAAGAAATAGCAAAACCAATTTCTTTGGCACTTAGGCTTTTTGGCAACTTGTATGCTGGTGAGCTTATCTTTATCCTTATTGCCTTGCTGCCTGCTTTTGTGCAGCCGTTACTTAGTTTCCCCTGGGCGATATTTCATATTTTAATCATTGTGCTGCAGGCTTTTATATTTATGGTATTAACTATTGTATATTTAAGTATGGCGCACGAAGATCACTAATTCTTTTTTAACTTTAAATAAAACAATACTTTTGGAGGTATTATGGAACTTGCAGCGTTAATTGCAGATGTACAAGGTTTAACAGCCATTGCGGTTGGTCTTATTCTTGGTATGGGTGCTGTTGGTACAGCGATTGGTTTTGGTTTGTTAGGTGGCAAATTTCTTGAAGGTGCAGCACGACAACCAGAATTGGTGCCAATGCTACAGGTAAAAATGTTTATTGTAGCGGGTCTGTTAGATGCGGTAACAATGATCGGTGTTGGTATGGCGTTATTCTTTACATTCGCTAACCCATTCTTATCTGCAGTGACTTCGGCTGCTGGCTAATCTTTAGTTTTTTTAAGCAATAAGGGGAATACCGTGAGTATCAATGCTACTCTGATCGGTCAAATGATCACATTTACACTGCTAGTATGGTTTACCATGCAGTATGTGTGGCCACCGCTAATTGAAGCTCTTGATGAGCGTAAAAAGAAAATTGCTGAAGGCCTTGCTGCCGCTGAAAAAGGACAGGAAGATATTAAGTTGGCTGAGAAAAAGGCCATGAAATATCTGAAAGAAGCAAAAACTGAATCGGCAAATATTATTGCGCTTGCTCAAAAACGTGCTAACGAAGTTGTTGAAGAATCAAAAGAAACCGCCAAACTGGAAGGTGAAAGAATGATTGAGTCAGCAAAAGCACAAATTGAACAGGAAATGCAGCAAGCGAAAGAGACACTGCGTAAAGAAGTTTCTTTATTAGCAATAAAAGCAGCTGAGCAAATTTTGCAAGAAGAAGTTGATAAAGCAAAGCATAAAGATATTATCAGCAAAGTGTCTGCACAGTTAGGATAAAACAATGAGTGAATTATCAACACTGGCAAGGCCTTATGCGGAAGCGGTTTTTAAAATTGCAGTAGAGAGCAAGTCAACACCTGACTGGTCTGAAATGCTTAAGTTTTTGTCTTTGGTTATGCAAGACAAAGAAATGATTGCCATCGTAGCTAATCCAAAAGTGAGTCAGGAACAGCTGACGGCTTTAATATTAGAAATTTGTCAGGATCAGCTAAAGGAACAAAGTATTAACTTTGTTAAACTGTTGGTTCAGAATGACAGATTGATATTGGCACCTCAAATTTCAGATCTTTTTGAAGCCTATAAAGCAGAACATGAAGGTTATGTCGATGTTGAGCTAACCAGTGCTTATGCTTTATCTAAAGATGAGCAGAAAAAGTTTGCCACAACGCTGAAAAAACAATTACGAAAAGACGTTAAAATTACCACATCAATCGATAAATCATTAATTGGTGGCTTTGTTGCGAAAGCAGGCGATAAGGTGATTGACGGCTCCGTTATAGGTCAGCTTCAACAATTAGCTAAGAAACTCTAAAACATAGGGTGAAAAAATAAATATGCAATTAAATCCATCTGAAATCAGTGATCTGATTAAAAAGAAGATTGAGAATTTTGACGTTAGTGTCGAAGCTCATACAGAAGGTAGTGTTGTCAGTATAACTGATGGCATTATCACAGTACACGGCCTATCTGAAGCAATGCAAGGTGAAATGCTGGAGTTTCCAGACAACACTTTTGGTATGGCGCTTAATCTGGAAAGAGATTCAGTCGGCGTAGTAATGCTAGGCGCATACCAGCACATTACAGAAGGCGATACCGTTAAATGCACTGGTAAAATTTTAGAAGTTCCAGTCGGTGAAGCGTTATTAGGCCGTGTTGTTGACAGTCTTGGCAATCCAATTGATGGCAAAGGCACTATTAATACAACTGAGGCATCGCCTGTTGAAAAGATTGCTCCTGGCGTAATTGCCAGACAGTCCGTTGATCAGCCTGTACAGTTAGGTTTGAAATCAATCGATTCTATGATTCCTGTTGGCCGTGGCCAGCGTGAGCTGATTATCGGTGATAGACAAACAGGTAAAACAGCGATTGCAATTGATGCAATTATTAACCAAAAAGGTACAGGTGTTAAATGCATCTATGTGGCTATCGGCCAGAAAAGATCTTCTATCGCTAATGTCGTCCGTAAATTAGAAGAACATGATGCTTTGGCGCATACAATTATCGTATCTGCCTCTGCCTCTGAAGCGGCTGCGCTTCAATTCATAGCACCTTATACAGGCTGTTCAATGGGGGAGTTCTTTAGAGATAAAGGCGAAGATGCGCTGATTATTTATGATGATTTAACCAAGCAGGCTTGGGCGTATCGTCAAATGTCATTATTGCTACGCCGTCCGCCAGGTCGCGAAGCTTACCCAGGTGATGTTTTCTACATCCATTCTCGTCTGTTAGAGAGAGCTTCTCGTATTAATGCTGAAGAAGTAGAAAAATTAACCAATGGAAAGGTTAAAGGTAAAACAGGTTCTTTGACTGCATTGCCTATTATTGAAACTCAAGGTGGGGATGTTTCTGCTTTTGTACCAACAAACGTTATATCTATAACTGATGGGCAGATTTTTTTAGAGTCTGACTTATTCAACTCGGGTATTCGTCCTGCGGTTAACGCAGGGTTGTCCGTATCACGTGTAGGCGGAGCCGCTCAAACCAAAATCATTAAAAAGTTAGGTGGTGGTATTCGTCTTGATTTAGCTCAGTATCGTGAACTTGCAGCGTTTGCTCAGTTTGCTTCTGACTTGGATGAAAGCACACGTAAGCAGATTGAGCGTGGCCAGCGTGTTACAGAGCTGATGAAGCAAGATCAATATTCGCCTATGTCAGTGGCTGAAATGGGTGTTTCATTACATGCGGCTAACGAAGGTTTTCTTGATGATTTAGAGGTTGCAAAAGTACGTGATTTTGAAGCGGCGCTTCAATCATATATGAAGTCTGAAGAAGCTGATTTAATGAAAACAATTAATGACACAGGCGACTATAGCGATGAAATTAAGAAAGGCATTCAATCTGCAATAGAAGCTTTCATTAAAACAAGTAGCTGGTAAGGGGCTTCTTATGGCTGTTGGTAAAGAAATACGGACGCAGATTGCGAGTATAAAAAATACTCAAAAAATCACTCGGGCAATGGAAATGGTTGCTGCCAGTAAAATGCGTAAAACAAAAGACAGAATGCAGGCAACGCGTCCCTACTCTAAAAAGATAAGCCAGATTATTAGGCATCTGGCTCATGCTAATCCTGAGTATAAGCATCCTTTTCTGCTTGCTCGTAAAGTTAAGCGTGTTGGCGTTATTATTATTACGTCTGACAGAGGCTTATGTGGCGGTCTGAATTCTAATTTATTCAGGACAGTACTAAAAGACTTGGCCGCATGGGAAAAAGATAATATTGAAGTTGATATCTGTACCATTGGTACAAAAGGCAGCAGTTTTTTTGCTGCGATTAATGCCAGTATTGTGGCTCAGATAGGTAAGCTTGGTGATACGCCGCATCTTAATGATATTGTGGGCATTATTAAAGTAATGCTTGATTCCTATACTAATGGCACGATAGATGAACTGTATGTGGTCAGCAATGAATTTGTTAACACGATGACTCAGAAGCCTGTCATAGAAAAGCTGATTCCTGTTGTAGCGAATGAATTAGAAAATGATGCTGAAGATCATTTTGGAAATAAACATTGGGATTATTTATATGAACCTGATGCCAAAGATGTTCTGGATACATTGCTAACACGTTATATCGAATCAATTGTTTATCAGGGAGTGGTAGAAAATAATGCCTGTGAACAATCCGCTAGGATGGTTGCAATGAAAAGCGCATCAGACAACGCAGGCAATATTATTGATGAGTTGCAACTTGTTTATAACAAGGCTAGACAGGCAGCTATTACGCAAGAAATTTCAGAGATTGTTGCAGGTGCTGCTGCTGTTTAGGCTGTTTAAAACATGGCCGATGGCACACGAATTTAGATTTAGAGAGGACGAAAATGAGTAATGGTAAAATCGTTCAGATTATCGGAGCGGTCGTCGATGTGGAGTTTTCACGCGAAGATTTGCCGAAGGTATATGACGCATTGAATGTTGAAAACAAAGGTTTAACATTAGAAGTTCAGCAACAGATTGGCGACGGTGTCGTTCGTACTATTGCAATGGGAACAACCGACGGATTGAGTCGTGGATTGGAAGTAAGCAATTCAGGCGAAGCCATTAAAGTGCCAGTAGGTCAAAAAACTTTAGGGCGTATCATGGACGTTCTAGGTGAGCCCATTGATGAAAAGGGCCCTATTGGCGAAAAGGAGAAATGGGTTATCCATCGTGATGCTCCTTCTTATGAAGAGCAGGCGCCTGCTAACGAACTGTTAGAAACAGGTATCAAAGTCATTGACTTGGTTTGCCCATTTGCTAAAGGTGGTAAAGTAGGTCTTTTTGGTGGCGCTGGTGTTGGTAAAACAGTAAACATGATGGAGCTTATTCGTAATATAGCGATTGAGCACAGCGGTTTCTCTGTATTTGCAGGTGTGGGTGAGCGTACTCGTGAGGGTAACGATTTCTACCACGAAATGACAGATTCAAACGTAATCGATAAAGTATCGTTAGTATACGGTCAAATGAACGAGCCGCCTGGAAACAGATTGCGCGTTGCTTTGACTGGTTTAACCATGGCTGAATTCTTTCGAGAAGAAGGCCGTGATGTATTATTCTTTGTTGATAATATTTATCGCTATACATTAGCAGGTACTGAGGTATCTGCGCTATTAGGCCGTATGCCTTCAGCGGTAGGCTACCAGCCTACACTAGCTGAAGAAATGGGCGTATTGCAAGAGCGTATCACTTCAACTAAAACAGGTTCGATTACTTCTATTCAGGCGGTCTATGTACCCGCGGATGATTTAACAGATCCATCACCTGCAACAACTTTCGCTCATTTAGATGCGACTGTTGTATTATCTAGACAAATTGCTGAGCTAGGTATTTACCCAGCAATTGACCCATTGGATTCAAGCAGTCGTCAGTTAGATCCTTTAGTGATTGGTCAAGAGCATTATGATGTGGCTCGTGGCGTGCAAGGTATTTTGCAGCGCTACAAAGAACTGCGTGATATTATCGCAATTTTAGGGATGGATGAGCTATCTGAAGAAGATAAGTTGACAGTAACTAGGGCTCGTAAAGTGCAGCGTTTCTTATCGCAGCCTTTCTTTGTTGCTGAAGTATTTACAGGTTCGCCAGGAAAATATGTATCATTAAAAGATACGATAGCAGGCTTTAAAGGCATTATTGCCGGTGAGTATGATGATCTTCCTGAACAGGCTTTCTATATGGTGGGAACCATTGATGAAGCCGTTGAGAAAGCGAAAGGAATGTAATCCTTTTTAGGAGATTATTATGACAATGACCGTACATGTAGATATCGTGAGTGCAGAGAATGAAATTTTTTCTGGACTTGCGGAAATGGTTTTTGCTCCTGCAGAACTTGGTGAAGTAGGTATTGCTCCACGTCATGCTCCATTAATAACAAAACTGCTTCCGGGTGAAGTGCGAGTTAAAGTCAGTGATACAGAAACACTGGAATATCATGTTTCTGGCGGAATTTTAGAGGTACAGCCGCATTTAGTTACTGTCTTGGCGGATACTGCCATTAGAGCTGCAGATATTGATGAGGCTTCTGCATTAGAAGCCAAAGCAAAAGCAGAAGAAATGCTGTCGGATAAATCTGGCAAAATTGATTTCGCAAAAGCACAGGCTGAATTGGCACAGGCAATGTCGCAGCTCAGGACCTTGAATCGTTTGAGAAAACGAGGCAGGTAGCCTTTTCTGTTTAGCGTATTTTAAAGCCCAATAATGTGAAAACATTCTTGGGCTTTTTTATGCAGGGTACTTTTTAGGCTATAATTGCGCAGTAACTTTTCAAATGAGTGGATAACTTTTAATTTACTCAAATCTTATCAATCAACCAGGTTAAAGATGGATATTAAAACTATTATTTTAGCGGCAGGTCAGGGAACGCGTATGCGTTCATCAAAACCAAAAGTATTGCACAAAGTAGCTGACCGCGCATTGCTGCATCATGTTTATGACACCAGTGCCCAATTAGAGAATAATTCGATAGTCATTATTTATGGGCATGGCGGTGAGCTAGTTAAAGAACAGTTAAATACATTGAATGCGGATTGGGTCGAGCAAAAAGAGCAGTTAGGGACGGGGCATGCCGTTCAACAGGCTGAAGGCTTTATTAATGACAGCGACAAAGTGCTTATTTTATACGGAGATGTTCCTTTATTGAAGAAATCTACAATAGAAAGGCTATTGGAAAATGTAAGCCAAAAATCAATTGGCTTATTGACGGTAGAACTAGATGACCCAAAAGGATATGGCCGAATTGTTAGGGATAATGATGGAAATGTATTAAAAATTGTTGAAGAAAAGGACACGACAGAAGATGAAAGGTTAATTACAGAAGGCAATACTGGCATTATCGCCACTCCAGGAAATTTATTGAAAGAGTGGCTGTCAAGGCTGGAAAATAGTAACGCGCAAAATGAGTTTTACCTGACGGATATTATTGAAATGGCGGTTAACGATGGTGTACGGGTAAAAACGAATCTGGCAGAAAGTATGGATGAGGTTTTAGGCGTTAACGATCGCAGTCAATTGGCACATTTGGAGCGAGTCTATCAATTGGAACAGGCTCAGCAGCTGATGGCATCTGGGGCTACCTTGAGAGATCCTTCAAGAATTGATATACGGGGGGATTTCGAAAGTGTTGGTCAAGATATAGAAATAGATATTAATGTGCTGTTTGAAGGTACCAATACAATAGGAAATAACGTCATAATTGGTGCCAACTGCATTTTAAAAAATGCAGTAATTGGGGATGATGCTGTAATATTGCCCAACTGCATTATTGAAGATGCTACAGTTGGTGTCCGTAGCCGAATTGGACCCTTTGCCAGATTAAGACCCCAAGCTGAGTTGGCGGCTGAGGTGCATATTGGAAATTTTGTCGAAATTAAAAAATCTACAGTTGCCACTGGAAGCAAAATTAATCATTTAAGCTATATTGGTGATGCCACAATAGGAAGCAAGGTTAATATAGGAGCAGGCACTATCACCTGCAATTATGACGGCGTAAATAAATCCCAAACAATCATAGGAGATGGTGCTTTTATAGGATCATCTACCCAATTGATTGCTCCTGTGACAGTAGGAAAAGGTGCAACCATCGGTGCTGGATCAACAATTACTAAAGATACTGAAAAAGAGCAGTTGACTTTGTCACGAGCTAAACAAATTACAATCAAAGACTGGCAAAGACCTGTAAAGCCTAAGTAATGCACTGGCAATTAGCCTGCTTTTCTAGCCATGAAGCATCGTTAAGATAATAATGGAAAAACAGAATGTATCCTCAAGTTCTTCATGGAGAATAGAGAGAGTGTTTTGTTAAGGTTTATAGTTCTATCAAGTAACTTAACTTTGCAAACTCAGCCAATGAAATAGATTCAGCCCTTAGGGTTGGATCTATGCCTAAAGCAATTATCTGCTCTTCGGCTATTAGTTTTTTTAGCGAATTTCTAAGCGTTTTTCGTCGCTGAGAAAAGGCGGTGACAACCACTTTGTTCAGTTTCTTTATATCTTCAATTTCTACCGGTGGTTTTTTATAGGGGATAAGTCTTACGATGGCTGACATTACCTTGGGAATAGGATCAAAACTTTCTGGGGGAACATCAAAAACCAGTTCTGTGTCGCAGTAATATTGGATCATCACACTGAGACGACCGTATTTTTTACTGCCCGGTTCTGCACAGATGCGGTCAACCACTTCCTTTTGCAGCATAAAGTGCATATCATTAATGCAATGGGCGTTATCGAGCAAATGAAATAGCAGAGGGGTTGAAATGTTATAGGGCAGATTGCCAATAATGCGTAATTTTTCCTCTTTATCAGCTAATGCAGAAAAATTAAAACGAAGAGCATCTGCACTATGAATGGTAAAGTTATCAAAGCGACTGAATCGTTCAGTAAGAGTTTTAACTAGATCCCTGTCTAGTTCAACCACATCTAATAAGACATCTTGCTGCAATAATGGCTCAGTTATTGCTCCAAGCCCTGGCCCTATTTCTACCCAGTGTTCATTTTTATTAGCCTGAATGCTGGAAAGAATATTGTAAATAACATTATGGTCCTGTAGAAAGTTTTGACCAAAGCGTTTACGGGCTTTATGTGCTGTTTGCTGTATATTCATTGCTCTTATTATAGCAAGGAGCCATATCAAATGTGGTTTGAAAGCATACTGGACTTAACCATTGCTAAAGCAGTGTTAACGGCAAACTCTAAACTGCCTAGATTGGCTTTGCCAGTTCCCGCCAAATCAAGCGCTGTTCCATGGTCAACCGATGTGCGAATAATGGGCAGCCCTAAAGTGATATTCACAGCTTGACCAAATCCCTTGTATTTTAAAACAGGCAGTCCCTGATCGTGATACATCGCTAGCACGGCATCGGCAGATTTTAAATATTTAGGGGTGAATAAAGTATCGGCGGGTAGCGGGCCTTGCAAGTTAATTCCCTGCTTTCTCAAACGATCTAATTCAGGTTCAATAATGTCTATTTCTTCTCTGCCCAAATGACCATTTTCACCGGCATGAGGGTTTAGCCCGCAAACTAGTATTGTCGGATTATTCAGGGAAAAGTAATTCTGCAAATCTTTATGAAGCAAGGTTATAACCTTGCTTAAGCGCTCAGCAGTAATGGCTTTGCTGACTTGGGATATGGGCAGGTGGGTAGTAGCCAATGCAACACGCAAGCCTTCAGTTGCCAGCATCATAATGGGGTGGCCGCCGGTAATGTCAGCTATAAACTCTGTATGGCCAGTAAATGATATATCGGCATCATTAATAATGCTTTTCTGTACAGGTGCTGTAACCATGGCATCAAACAAACCATCTAGACATCCTTGGGTGGCAAGCCGGATAGTTCCAACAACAAAAGGACTATTTTCAGCATTAAGCTGACCACAAATGGCTTTACTTTTTAATCTCAAAGGCATTACAGTGATTGAGCCGGCTGAACTGTGCAGAGGCTGTTTGAGCGGGTCAAAAAGATTAATGGATATGTCCAGACCTAATTGAATTGCCCGTCGCCTTAATAGCTCAGGGTCTGTTATTATAACGAGTTCGCAGCTGTGTTTTTTCTGAGCCAGCTGAATGCATATGTCAGGGCCAATACCTGCCGGTTCACCCGCTGTAAGTGCGATGCGAGGAATTGAATATGCAGTTTTCATAGAAGTTCGGGGGATAATGGGACTAAGTAAGCTCCATTTTAACTTTAACTGGTTCTGTATTGTATTTTTATTGATGGTAAAAGGTTATTGATCTATGAAAAATAAGGGGAACCTGCTTTTAAATTTTACCCAGTTTGTTACAGCCCACCCTTGGTGGATATTATTGTTGGCGGTTCTGGCTGTATCAGCAATGGCAAAGGGCATTATGGATCTTGGGTTCAAAAATGACTATCGCGTGTACTTCAGTCAAGAAAACCCACAGTTGCAAGCCTTTGAAGACATTCAAAATACTTATAACAAGTCAGATTCGGTGATTTTTGTATTGCAGCCTGAAGATGGCAATATATTTAGTTCACATACATTGCAGGCAATTCGGCAATTGACGGAAAAATCCTGGCAGCTGCCATATTCAAGCAGAGTCGATTCAGTCACTAATTTTCAGCATACTCAAGCGGAAGGTGACGATTTATTGGTTGCTGACCTTGTGGCTGATCCAATGGCCTCAGCGGGTGAAATTGAAAATATTAAACAGATTGCACTGCATGAACCCTTTTTAGTTAATAGGCTGGTTTCGCTTAAGGGGGATGTTGCTGGCGTTAATGTTGTTTTACAAATGCCAGGGGAAAGCCCGAATGAATTTTCAGTAGTGGCAGCTGCAGCCCGGGAATTGGCAAAAGAAATAGAAAGCAGCTACCCAGGAATAAAAATTTATTTAACAGGCATGGCGATGATGAGCAATGCATTTAGCGAGTCAGCTTTGAAGGATAACAAGTTACTGGTTCCATTGATGTATGGCTGCGTGATATTGGTATTATGGCTAAGTTTTCGTTCATTGAGTGCAACCTTTGCAGTTGTATTGCTCATTGTTTTTTGCATTGTTTCTGCGTTGGGTTTAGCTGGTTGGCTAGGCTGGTTTTTAACGCCAACTTCGGCGGTTGCTCCAACCATAATATTAACCATGGCGGTTGCCGATTGTGTTCACATACTGGTTACACAGCTGCATAATATGCGAATGGGCCATGAAAAAAGGCAGGCAGTACAGGAAAGTTTAAGGGTCAATTTTCAACCGGTTCTATTAACCAGTTTGACTACAGCAATTGGCTTTTTAAGCATGAATTTCAGTGACGCGCCACCGTTTAGAGATCTAGGCAATATTGTTGCTATCGGCGTGATGCTGGCTTGGTTTTTTTCCATCACCTTGCTGCCTGCTTTGATGACAGTTTTACCGATTAAAGTTAAATCGCGAAGTGAATTAAATAGCACCATAATGAAGCGGATGGCAAATTGGGCGATAAAGCATCGCAGGCCGTTAGTCATAGTTAATGGCCTTATTGCGCTGATTATGATCTCATTCGCACCGCAGAACCAGCTTAATGATGAGTTTGTTAAGTACTTTGATAAAACCACTGAGTTTAGGCAAGGCACTGACTTTTTGAATGAAAAAATGGGGGGCATTTATACTATTGAATTTTCCATTCATGCAAAGGAGTCAGGCGGGATAAATGAACCTGACTTTTTAAATGCAACGCAAAGTCTGGTTGACTGGCTGCTGGTCCAGCCAGAAGTTATTCAGGCCAATACGGTAACAAATATTTATAAGCGACTGAATAAAAATATGCATGGTGATAATGATGAATGGTATCGTTTGCCAGAAACGCGAGAATTGGCCGCCCAGTATTTGCTGCTATATGAAATGTCATTGCCGTATGGACTGGATTTGAATGATCAGATTAATATTGATAAGTCAGGGATTAGAGTTACCGTCTCATTAGAAACCATGAGCTCAAACCATATGCTAGCACTTGAACAGCGGATCAACCAATGGATAAGCCAAAATATCTCCCAATATGCAATAGAGCTGGCCAGCCCTATTCTTATGTTCTCCCATATTGGAAGCCGTAATATTATTCGGATGCTGATCGGTTCCATAGCCGCTTTAGTACTTATTTCGTTTATTCTTATGTTTGCCTTTAAATCCGTTAAGCTGGGACTAATTAGCCTGATACCTAACTTAGTGCCTGCAGGCATTGCATTTGGCATCTGGGGCTTGATTGACGGACAGGTTGGGTTAGGGTTGTCGGTTGTCATGGGGTTGACGTTAGGTATAGTAGTCGATGATACTGTTCACTTTATCAGTAAATATCGGCGGGCCAGAATAGAAAAAGGGATGAATAGTGAAGATGCCGTAAGATATGCTTTTTCAACAGTAGGTGTGGCATTATGGATTACATCAATAGTATTAGTGACGGGATTTATGGTATTGAGCTTATCCCATTTTACAATGAATGCGGAAATGGGCTTGCTGACAGCAATTACAATAGCCGTCGCCCTATTTCTTGATTTGCTGTTTTTGCCCCCGCTGTTAATGAGTTTAGATAAAAAATGACCTTCATTAGGCAGCTGGAAATAAATAACCCCTTCAAATTTCGCAGTATTTACCATGTCAGAGTGTGCGGGCCTCAATAATGGCTGCACGATTAATTAAATTTAAGAGGAAATAAAAATGAAAATTGCAATATATTTTGCCATTCTATTAATGCCGGCATTAGTTTCTGCACAAACAATACCTGGAGCTGATCCGCAGAAAATGCAGGAAATGATGCAAAAGGCGCAAGAAATGAAAGCCTGCATGCAAAATGTTGATCAGACCAAAATGAAAGCTTTTCAGCAGCGGGTAAAGCAGACAGGAGAGGAAGTAAAAGCATTATGCTCGGCAGGGAAGCGTGACGAAGCACTTAACAAAGCAATGTCATTCAGTAAGGAAATCGCATCAGATACTACAATGCAAGAAATGAAAAAGTGTGGAGAAATAATGAAAGGTTTTATGCCTGATTTTTCGGAAATTACCCAGGCTTATCAGGATGACGGGGCTAAAGGGCATGTTTGCGATCAATAGCTTGTTTTGCTTGAATATAAAGGGAATCTATACCTTTGTCGCTGTAGATTCACGATAAGAGTCCTAGGGAATGGCGACCTTTTAAATTGATGGAGTACTCGATTTAATTTTTAATTATTTTGGGTGTATAAATATTATCAGCAGATTTGTCAAAATAGAGACCGACAAAGGGATTGTTAATAATGTGCTGTAAATCAGTGCTGCTTAAGTTTTGTTCTGCAACATAGGTTTCATGTGTCGCGTTATCAACCAAGATTTTATACCAGGGCTGATTTTTAGAGGGTCTGCTATGAGCAACATTATTGTACCAGTCATCGGTGCCAGAGTATTTGAAATCAACATCAAAGATAATGCCTCTGTAATCGAACAGTTTGTGCTGAATAATTTGACCGATATAAAAATGCGTTTTTTGCATACTCTATGACATGATTGAAACGGGTAATACTTAATTAATATAGTAGGTTATTGGCAAACTTCTATTATAAATGCTAATTTCCCTCATAATTATTGAACCCACACTGTCAGGAGGGGTAAAATAGCTTTCAATTTAATCGCCAATGACGCATGTGAAACCACAAGTAAAAAATTTAGTTCAAACGCGAATTCCCACAGCACATGGCGAATTTATCCTGCATTATTACAGCAACAATATTGATGATAAGGAGCATATAGCCCTTGTAAAAGGTGATGTGGCTAATAAACAGAGCGTTTTGGTTCGTATTCATTCTGAGTGCTTTACCGGCGATGTTTTAGGTTCTCGTCGCTGTGACTGCGGTGAACAGCTTGATATGGCATTACAGCTCATAAATGAAGCGGGCAGTGGCGTTTTGCTCTATTTACGCCAGGAAGGCCGTGGTATTGGGCTATTAAAAAAGCTGCAGGCATATAACCTGCAAGATAAAGGGCTGGATACAGTCGATGCAAATATTCATTTAGGCCACCTTGCAGATGAGCGGGAGTATGATCTGGCGGCATTAATGCTAAAGGATTTAAAGATAAGTTCCGTTTCACTGCTGACTAACAATCCAGATAAAATTGACGGGCTAGTCAGTCTGGGGATAAAGGTTGATCGCCGTATTCCCGTGGAGACACATATACATGATGAGAATCAACATTATTTGAAGACCAAGGTTAAAAAAATGAGCCATTTGCTATCATTCCCTGATGGTGAAAAAAACCGTAGCGAATCTTAGCTGCAATCCCATGTGGCAGCCCTTTCATAAATCCGCACTGTATCGGGCGATCACAAGAACCTGCCCCTACAAAACCTTACATAATACCTTTCATTTTATTGACCACTCATGACCGAGCATCTAGAAGTACCTGCAGAATCCTTAAAGCTAAATATAGATTTAGACAGTTTGACGATACCTGAAATATCCAGACAATCTGACACCCTGCTAGGGCAGACAAGAGCTCAGTCAGCTCTGGAGTTTGGTGTGGCCATGAAAACCCCGGGCTACAATATTTTTGTTATGGGAGAGCCCGGAACAGGACGGCTGTCAATGATTACAAATTATTTGACACAGTTTGCAGCAAAGCAGGAAACCCCGCCGTCCTATGCCTATGTCGATAATTTTGAAAAGCCCCGCGAACCCATTTCAGTTCAATTGCCCGCTGGGCAGGGGGAGGCCTTTACTAAGGATATAGAGCAGCTGATAGATGATCTATTGGCTACCTTCCCGTCTACGTTTGAAAGTCCAGCCTATCAGCAGAAAAAAACTGCGATAGAGCGTCGCTTTAATCAGCGATACAAAGTGGCAATTGATTTGGTTGATAAAAAAGCTGAGGAAATGAATGTTGCTCTCTACAGAGATAACGATACCATTACATTTCTGCCGATCAGAGACAATAAAACGCTGGATGACGATCAATTCGCCCAGCTATCGCAGACTGAAAGAGAAGCTTTTCACGATCATACCGAAGAGCTTGAGGTTTTTTTGGGGGATGAACTGCTTGAATTGCCTCAATGGCGAAGAGCGATGGTTGATGAAACAAAACAGCTGGATAATGACACCATCGGTTTAGCTATCGCCCCGCTGTTTGATGAGCTAAACCGAAAATATCAAAATACAGATGATGTTATAAGCTATCTGGCCGAGTTTAAAAAGGATATAGTAGAAACCATTACTGATTATTTAATGCCAGCCCGCATTCAGGAAGTAAAAGATATTACAACCAAGCGCCTGATATTGACCGAACAGTATCAGCCTAATATTCTGGTTGACTATCAGCAGGAAAACGGTGCACCTGTTATCTACGAATCACACCCCACCTATCAGAATCTATTTGGACGCATTGAATACATGAGCGACCAAGGGGCTTTGATCACAACCTATCGAAGAATTTGTTCCGGATCTTTGCATAAAGCCAATGGAGGCTATTTAATCCTGGATGCAGAAAAAATACTGACCTACCCCTTTGTTTGGGAAGGTTTAAAGCGTGCATTAAAAGCTGGAAAAATAGAAATAGAATCGCCTTATTCTGAGTATGGGGTTAATACCATTACCTTAAAGCCAGAAGTTATACCGCTTAGTGTTAAGGTAATCCTGGTCGGTTCCCGTGATATTTATTATCTGCTGGAAGATATGGATAGTGAATTTAACGAAATGTTTCGCGTGCTGTCAGACTTTGGAAATCATATAGCACTGACACAGAACACAATCGAGCAGTTTATTGCATTAATGGTTAAACAGGCATCAGATTCGGGAGCCCTGCCCTTAACAAAAACGGCTATTGTACGGCTGATAGAGCATAGTTGCAGACTTTCCGAAAATCAGCACCGATTATCTGCCCGTATCAACGATTCTTTAGAAATTATTGGAGAAGCTAATCTTTTTTGTGCAGGGAGCGGAGGGACAGAGATTGACCAGGAACAGATTGAACTGGCCTTATCTGCCAAGGAATCACGCAGTGGGCGAATTGCTGAAGAAATCCTGGAAGAAATGACTAATGGTACAATTTTAATTGATACTGCAGGCGAAGCAATAGGCAGGGTTAATGGCTTAACCGTTATGGAAGTCGGTGGCAGCAGTTTTGGAGCACCTGCAAGAATTACCACAACAGTCTATCCCGGTTCCCGAGGCATAGTCGATATAGAAAGAGAAGCCGAACTGGGCCAGGCTATTCATTCTAAAGGCGTGATGATTCTGACGGGCTATTTAGGACATTGCTATGCACAGCAGTTCCCGTTAGCCATTTCAGCCAGTATCGCCCTGGAGCAGTCCTACGGATACGTAGACGGAGATAGTGCGTCTTTAGCCGAATTGTGCTGCCTAATATCAGCATTAACCAGCACACCGATTAAACAGGGGTTTGCGATAACCGGATCAATCAATCAATATGGCGAAGTACAGGCGATAGGCGGAGTCAATGAAAAAATTGAAGGGTTCTTTAAACTGTGCAAGGCAAGAGGGTTAAATGGCGACCATGGAACCATTATCCCCGTATCAAATAAATGCAATCTTATGTTAAAGCAAGAGGTCGTTGACGCGGTTAAGCAAGGCCTATTTACTATTTATGCTGTATCAAATGTAAACGAAACATTAGAGCTATTAATGGGAAAAACAGCCGGGATAATGAATGCTGAAGGGCAATACCCGGAAGGAAGCATTAACTTCAATGTTGTTTCCAGACTAAAAGAAATCTCAGACCTGGCTCATGACGGCGAAGATCACGAAGATGATGGTAAAGATAAAGAATGACGAACATTAAACGTAAAGCATGTATGATAAAACTCTAGTCTATGATAGAGAGGTAGTCTTATGCGTTGGTTTTTAGCTTTAAATTTCACACTTATTTCAGCCGTTTCTTTTGCTGATGCAGAGCAGAATGCTGATTTTGCCGCAGTTCCTGAGCCTCCCGAACTGCCAATGCCCGTACAAAGCGGTGAAACATTGGAACCCGATATAACGATTATTCGTAAAGGCGATAAAACCGTTCAGGAATACCGTAAAAATGGCCAGCTCTACATGGTCAAAATTATCCCCGCAGCCGGTCCGTCCTATTATTATATAGATACCGACGGCGATGGAAATATGGATGTGAGAGGAAGTGATCTGGATAAAGGAACAAATATCAATCAATGGAAATTGTTTGAATGGGATTAAAGGTACCTTCTGTTCTGGAAATTCTTTTTTAATTGGATTGTTAGGGATAAAATTTAAAAATCGCCATTCCCGACAAGAGGCTTCGGGAATGGCGAGCTAAAGTTTGGCTCATCAAACCAAACTATAATGGAATACTAGTTTAACGCGACTTGCTTGCAACAGGGTGAAAACCTTTTCATATTGGAGAAGGCTGAATCTTTACTTTTTCTACGGTTTCAATAACAATTGATCCTTCTGTAAAAAAGACTGATAAATATCATGCTTAAGTTTTTGCCTGGGATTATTCTTATACAGCTTGTGACTGGCGGTCTGGTGCTGACGGCATTCAATTGGTCACAGGACTTTCAATTAATCATAGTGCTTGTGGCTATTGCTTTAATTAGTGCTGTTTTGACTGCCTTCTGGTTTTCTTCCATTGCCCGCAACCTGTTTCACAGTGAGCAGACTTTTATGATGGAACGCCATGCCCATGATCGAGAAAAAATTTTGAAGGAAGCCGAGCTGGAAAAAGCCACTGTTCTAAATGAAAAGTCACAGATGCAGGATCAGCATGCACGGGAACGTGAGAGCATTTTGCTAGATGCAGAACGCGATAAGGCAAAGACTGTTTCAGAAAGCTACAGGAAAATTGAAAAAGAAACCAGAAAAGCCCACAATAGGGCTAATCTAAAAGTGGGAATGGCTTTCGCTGTAGCAGCAGGCGCTGGGGGACTGTTTATCTTTAGCCAGTTAATCACTGTAGGCGTTATGGTTCTAGTTGCTTCTGGTAGCGGGCTAAGCGGGTATTTGATGCGGGCCAGACAAGACCGCCTGTCTCGAAATAAGCAATTGGCTCTTATTGAAACAGACATGGATAAGAGTCCGCCCATAGACGCCTCAAAACTGAAGCTTTTACAGAAAGACAGGAAATAGCGATGATTCCCATTCATGATGACAACCCCACCAATATCAGCCCTTACGTCACCTATCTCTTGATCATATGCTGTATTCTTGTATTTATCTGGGAGCTGTCATTAGCAGGACAGCTGCAGGGTGCGTTTTATAGTCTGGGTGTCATACCTGCTGTTTTAATTGGAGATGGACAGCTTCCTCCTCAGTTTGCACTTGTACCTGCCTGGCTAAGTATTTTTACCTCAATGTTTATGCATGGCGGCTGGATGCATTTGCTCGGCAATGTACTCTACTTGTGGGTTTTTGGGAATAATATTGAGGATGCTATGGGGCATGGTAAGTTCATCCTCTTTTATTTGCTTTGCGGTATAGCTGCAGTTTTTGCCCAGGCAATTCCCGATCCAAATTCAGTGGTCCCTATGATTGGGGCAAGCGGGGCAATTTCGGGCGTTTTGGGTGCCTATCTATTGCTTTACCCACATGCAAAAGTACTGATTGCTATTCCCCTGGGGATAGTTTTTTATACGACCCGAGTGCCGGCGGTTTTTGTGCTGCTTTTTTGGTTTGGAATGCAGATAGTCAGCTCTTCTGTAACTGAAGATCAGCAAGGCGGTGTGGCTTTTGGCGCACATGTTGGCGGGTTTCTGACAGGAATGCTGTTAGTTCCTTTTTTTAGAAATAGCGGGCATCCATTGCATTATTTTTGGCGACGGTGATTAAAATATAGCCTGCAAATAAGCTTTATCTAATATTATGCTTTAAGTATCTGTTATTGTCGGATATTATTAAGCTCTTTCTCTTTCCGGACATTCAAATGGATTCAGCCTGGTTCACCCAGCGAAAAGCGCTGCCGCTAATGGTTATCGCCTGCATATTGCTTGCTGTAGTTATTGTAAAAACCCGCCCTTCTATGCAGCATGAAGCTAGGGAAGAGTTTATCAGTACCGCCAAGGTAATAAATGTTAATCAATACTCCGTCAAACCCGCCATTAAAGGCTTTGGAGTTGTAAAACCGGATATTTTGTTTGAAGCTAAATCCGAAGTGCCTGGAAAAATAATTTTCCTGCATCCGCAATTAAAAGATGGTGCCGTTTTCCCTAAAGATACGGTAGTAATACGCATTGAAGAAGAGGACTATCAGTCTTCTTTAAAACAGGCTCAAGCTAGTTCAAGCTATAACCTTGCCAAGCTAAAAGAGATTAAAGTCAACATTCAGAATACTCGTGTTGAGCTGAAACTGGCTAAAGCCAAATTGAAATTGGCGAAAAAGGAATACAGCCGAATGAAAGCGCTGTTAAAAAAAAACCTGGTTTCACAGTCTAATGCAGATGCCAAACAGTCTGATGCATTAAGGCTGGAACAGGAAGTATTATCGCTTACCAGTCGGCTAAAAACGCTGCCGCAGCAGCAGCGCAGCCTAGAAGCCAATCTGGCCAGTACAAAAGCGGCTTCATCCAGTCAACGCAGGAACCTGGAACGGACAACAGTCACGCTGCCATTTAATGCCAGAATTTCTAAACTGTATGTTGAAAATAATCAATACGTTACTCAGGGCAGTTTATTGTTTAGCGCTCAGACCACTGATAAAGTATTAATTAATGCACAATTTCCTTTATTGCAATTCCGTACTTTGGCTAAAGACTTTCAGGTTGAACAGGACTTAATCAGGCGGGCCTTTCAAAGCGGTTTTTCCAGTGAATTGTTTACTGACTTAGGCTTGTCTGCCAAAGTCAGGCTCAGTGAAAATCTCAATGCCAACTGGCAAGCTAAAGTTGAGCGTATCAGCAGCTCAATTGATCCAAAAACTCGAACACTCGGTTTGTTTGTTAGTGTCGATAAGCCTAATGCCCAGATAATTCCTGGCAGCAAACCGCCACTGCTGGAGGGCATGTATACAGAAATCACTATAAAAGGTAACGCCAAGCAATTCTTTATTATTCCTCGGGATGCAATACATGAAGGCGAGCTATTTATTGTCAATAAAGACAATAAACTTGAACGCAGACTCCTAAAGCCCAGTTTACTGCAAGGCAAGATGGCATTATTTGAAGAAGGGTTAAGTGTGGGGGAAAATATTGTTGTTTCTGACCTATTTCCAGCTATCCCGGGCATGTCAATAATTCTGACAGAAGATAAGCGCACTGAACAGGCTATTATAGACTGGGTTAAGCAGGAGGCTAAGCCGTGATTCGCTTTTTTACGCTACACCCAACAGCCGCGAATCTATTAATGCTGTTTCTAATGTTTATTGGTTTTGTCACCTTGCCTACTTTGAAACGGGAAACCTTGCCAGAAATAAAGAAATATGAAGTTGAAATTAAAATCGTCTATCCAGGTGCCACCCCGAATGATATTGAAGAAAAAATCTGTCTGCCTCTGGAAGATGCCATTGAAGGCATAAGCTTTTTAGAAGAAGTCAGCTGTCAAGCCCATAATTCCTATGCTGTTGCCATTGTCAAGATGTTTGAGGCGGGTGATTTTCTGATCTTTATGGATGATATTAACAGTGCAATTGATGAAATTGACAGCTTTCCTTCTGATTCTGAAGAACCCGTTATCAGCGAAGTGGGACGGACTCAGGATGTGGTGACAGTTGCTTTGACAGCTAATATTAAGCATCAGGAATTAAAAGACCTAGCTGAACAGATTAAATCTAAAATGCTGCTCGACCCAGGCATTCCTTTGGTAACTATTGAAGGGTTCGCCAAACGTCAGTTTCAAATTCAAATATCGCAGGCTAATTTACGCCAATATGGTGTCAGTCTTCAAGATATTGCAATGATTATTGGCCGTCAGGATATAGATTTGCCTGCTGGAGAAATTAACACGGCATCCAGAGATTATCAGATTCGCTTTAATGATGAGGCCCGTTCGGTTGAAGAGCTGGGCGAACTGGTGGTACTTACTAGTCAGCAAGGCACTGAAATTCGCTTATCAGATATAGCCGCCATTGTTGACCAGTTTGATGAAACCTCAGATAACATTGTTTTTAATGGCAAGCCGGCAGCGTTTTTAAAAGTCAGAAAAAATTCACGTGATGACAGCTTAAAAATACTGGAAGCGGTGGAGCTGTTTATAGAAAAACAGCGTCAATTGCTGCCTGCTGAAGTAGGTTTCGATTTAACTCAAGACTTCACCAGCGGCATAAAAGACCGTATTCAACTGCTGATAAGCAATGCCTGGCAGGGATTAATCCTGGTGTTTGGCGTGATGTGGCTATTTTTTGGCGGGCGATACGCTTTTTGGGTGGTAATGGGCCTGCCAGTTTCTTTTCTGGCGAGTACCTGGCTACTGGCGCAATGGGGCGTCAGCATTAATATGCTGTCAATGGTTGCTCTGCTATTGGCTTTGGGTATTTTAATGGATGATGCCATTGTTATCAGCGAAAGCATCGGTCATCAAATCAGTCTGGGAAAATCACCGGTTGATGCCGCAATTGACGGCACACAAGCTGTTGCCCGTGGCGTTATATCATCCTTTATTACTACGCTATGTATTTTTGTGGGACTGCTTTTTCTCAGTGGCGATATAGGGCAAAATTTAAGAAACATTCCTTTGGTATTAATTTCTGTTATCAGCGTTTCATTGGTGGAGGCTTTTTTGATTTTGCCCCATCATTTAAAGCACTCATTGGAAAAAGCGGGGGATGAATCTGTCTCCATTGTCAGAGAAAAATTCACCCTGTATTTTAATAAATTGCATGAACATATCCATGGCTGGGTGGCATTATTGATTCGGTTTCGCTATGCCTTTATCGGGTCTGTTATCGGCTTATTGTTTTTATCTGTCAGTCTTTTAGTCTCTGGCATTGTTAAGTTTTCAGCCTTCCCTGATATTGAGGGTGATATCTTACAGGCCAGAATTTTAATGCCAGTGGGCAGTTCTCTGGCAGCCACTGAACAGACAGTCAAACGGCTTAATAAAAGCTTAAATCAGCTAAACCAAAACTATAGAGAAAAATATGGCGAAGATCTGGTTCATGCCGTTACCCTCAGCTATGGCATGAATGCCGATGCCTTTGAAACAGGTGCGCATGTGGCGACCGTCAGTGCGGATTTGCTAACCTCTGAATTACGTGAACTGTCAATTAATGAAATTGCTGAGCAGTGGCGTAAAAATACTGGAGAAATACCTGAGGCACTGACTATTTCTATCAAAGAGCCCATCATTGGCCCGGCAGGGCGAGCCATTTATATACAACTGCAAGGCGAAGATTTAAAACAGCTGTCCAATGCCTCACACCAAATGCAAAACTGGCTTCAGGGCTATCCTGGCGTGAGCAATTTAATGGATGATTTAAGACCTGGGAAACCAGAATTTACCTTGCACTTAAAACAAGGTGCATATGCACTTGGCTTAGATGCAAGCACGATAGCCGTACAATTGCGAGCAGCCTATCAAGGTATAGAAATACTGGAAACCAGCGTAGGTCTGGAAACCTTTGAAGTGGTGGTGATTTTAGACGAACAGTCCAGAGATGAACTGGATGATTTTGATTATTTCCCCATTATTCATCCTGAGACAGGCCAGGTTATCCCTTTATCAAATGTGGCTGAAATAATCTCCAGCCGAGACTATTCGCATATACAGAGAATCAATGGCCAGCGCACTGTCACTATTTATGGCGATATAGATGCAGAAATTAACAATACCCAGGCCATTCTGCAAGACCTGCAAAAACAGTATTTACCCGACTTTAAAACCCGCTACCCAGAAATCAATGTTGTGTTTGAAGGGGAAATAAAAGAAGGCAATTTAACTCGAAACTCCATGCGCAAAAGCATGCTATTCGGTTTGGCCGGCATTTTTATTCTGCTCAGCCTGCAATTTAGATCTTACACAGAACCCTTAATCGTCATGATGAATATTCCGCTGGCATTGATTGGCGTTATTTGGGGACACTTACTGATGGGACATGATATTACCATGCCCTCTTTGCTGGGTTTTGTCTCTTTGGCAGGGATTGTAGTGAATGATTCGATTTTACTGGTAGAATTTGTTAAAAAGCATAACAGAGAAGGGATGGTGCCGCACGAGTCAGCTGCCAAAGCCAGTTATGAACGCTTTAGAGCCGTGTTTTTAACCTCGCTGACCACTATGGCCGGATTGACACCGCTGTTATTTGAACAAAGCCCGCAGGCACAAATTTTGATACCTTTGGCCATTAGCATTATTTTTGGCATTGCCACCTCTACCCTGCTGGTGCTGTTTGTTATTCCCTGCCTTTATTGTATTTTGGAAGATTTTGGGATTGTTAGGTAACGCGCATTAAATAACCTACCCATATTGCGCAGGGTTTTTATTCGTCTTCAAGGCGCAACGAAGGGAGCATAGCAAGCTATGTGACCGAAGTTGCAACGCTGAAGACGGATAAAAAGACAAGCAAGATTGGTGGGTTATTTATTGCGAGTTGCCTTAAAACAGAATATAACGACGAAGCGATACAGAAGCAATAGGAGTTAATAATTTATTTAAGCCTAAATGCCTCTTAGTGGACTATCATAAATTAATTGCTAAACTGATTAAAACAAAAATGGTGACAGGAACTATAGTTAAGGCAGCTGCAAGCAAATGCTTACTGAAATTTAAATGATAATATAATGACGATAGACGACCGGATAGGTGCCTTGTTAATTCATGAAGGTATCATCAATGATAATGAATTAAAACAGGCACTCAACATTCAAAAGCAGTATGGAGGACGAATAGGTGAAGTCCTTATAAATCAGGGAAACTGCAGTGAAGAAGATGTTTTAACGCAATTGTCTTTACAGCTTGATTTGCCACGGCTTCAAGACTGGCAGGACATTCCGGGTGACCTCGGCAATGTTGAGCTTTATGGCATCAGTGCAGAATGGTGGAGCAAACAAAAGGCATTTCCATTAGGACTGAAGGATAATCAGCTTTGGGTAGCAGTACATGATGTGTTAGATGTTTTTGTTTTGGATGCGGTAAAGCAAATAACGGGGGAAATGATTTTACCTGTCATTACAGGCAGTCACGAGTTACGCCAGCTTCTATCCCTACTGGAATCGTCAGTTGCAAATACCGAAATAACAGATGAAAGCCTATTGCAAGACCTGGCTATAGGCGCGCCAATTATAAAATTTGTTAATGATACTATTCAGCGTGCGATGGATGCTCACGCCTCTGATATTCATTTTGAATCCTATAGGGGGATATTCAGAATTCGATTTCGGGTTGATGGCGTACTTCATGAGGTAGATAGGCCAGGGGCAAGTATGCAGCCAGCAATCATATCTCGTTTAAAACTGATGGCAGAACTAGATATCTCCGAAACACGGCTGCCTCAAGACGGGCGTATAAGGCTGCGTGTCGGAGGCATAGACCTTGATATTCGTGTAGCAACATCTCCTGGCGTTGCTGGAGAAAATATAGTCCTCCGGCTGCTGATCAGCGAGGGAGGGGTTGAAAAAATAGATGACCTGGGCATGCACAGTGACCACTCCCAGCTCACCAAAAAGCTATTGACTCACACCAATGGAATTATCTTAGTTACAGGTCCAACCGGCAGCGGTAAAAGTACGACCTTGTACAGCTTTCTTAGGCATTTAATGGGAGACGAAAGAAAAATAATTACCGTTGAGGACCCCGTTGAATATCAAATTAATGGCATAACGCAAATCCCTGTCAATACCGAAATTGGATTAAGTTTCGCCTCGGTTTTAAGGTCCGTACTAAGACAGGATCCTGACATCGTTATGATTGGTGAAATACGAGACAAAGAAACAGCCGAAATTGCAGTTCAGGCGGCCTTAACAGGACATTTGGTGCTATCGACATTACATACCAATGATGCTCCAAGTGCTTTTGTAAGGCTGATGGATATGGGTGTTGAGCCTTACTTGCTGGCATCGTCAATCATTGGCGTATTAGGCCAGCGACTAGTGAGGGCTGTCTGTCCGCAATGCTCGGAAACCGATAGCAAAGCATTAGCCGCAGCAGAGTCGGTAGGATGGACAAAAATACAGCAGCAATGGCCGCTGCTTAAAAAGCCCGCACACTTTTCTCATGGGCTTGGCTGTTCTCATTGTTTAGGCTCAGGATACCGGGGCCGACGTTCAATTTTTGAAATGCTAGAAGTCAATGGCGAGCTTCAGCATCTACTATCGGTGGAACCAGAAAAAATTATTAACTATTTTACGGAAAATAAAATAAGAACTCTGCAGGAAGACGGACTGTTAGCCGCTGCAGAAGCAAGCACTACCATTGAAGAAGTATTGCGAGTAACAGGATGAATTATTATCATTACGCAGGACACCGCAGCAATGGACTGTCAATACAAGGCTGGCTATTGGCAGAAGACAGGGACGCAGCCGTCGCCATACTTAGAGAACGGCAGGTAGATCCTCTTTATGTAAAACAGGCGGCAAGCCAAATACCCTTAAAAGTACCTATGGAGGAATTACTAGCCTCACTGCGTGAACTGGCAAGTCTGAGGGGAAGCGGCATGGCACTGGATAAATCAATAGAAGCCGTTGCCAACACTATAGAGCATAAGCTGCTAAAACAGGCCTGGAATCAGGCATTGCAATCCATTCGCTCAGGATTGACATTGTCGGAAGCTTTAGCCTCGGCACCCTATGCATTTCCACGCTATGCCGTTCCCATGGTTAAGCTGGGCGAAGCAAACGGTGAGCTAAAATCAGTACTGCACTCCGTAGCAGATAGACTGGAAGAAGAACTAAGCTTAAGCAATGAAATTAAATCAGCATTAACCTATCCCGTTTTTTTACTAGTGATTAGTGTCTTGGTCTTACTGTTTTTATTTTTAGTGATCATACCAAAATTTGGCGCAATGGCAGGAGCCAACTCATCAGGTGCAATGTATGCTTTAGTTTCCCTGGCAAATTTATTGAAGAGTACTTTCTGGCTATGGGGGAGCTTATTGGCGATAGCACTGGTCAGTCTTGTCTATTACGCCAAACAGGGCACATTGCAAATGCTATTATGGAAGATACTGCAAAACACCCCGGGCATAAAAAAATTACTGGAAGCATGGGAGGTTGTCCAGTTTTCTGGCGGTATGCGCCGACTGCTGACACAAAAAGTTGCTATTCTGGAAGCTTTAACGCTATCCACAGAAACGCTTGGGAGAGAAGAGATAAAACGGCAGCTAAAGTTAGCCGAAGGAAGTATGCGAAGAGGAAAATCGTTAGCCCAGTCACTTGAGGAGCATAAAGCCTTCCCGGCAATGGTTATACAGATGATTGCTGTAGGAGAAAGTGCCGCCAGCCTGCCAGAAAGCCTAGAAGAAATTTGCAAACTCTATGAAAGACGCTTACGCGAAGGGATACGGCGCATATTATCACTATTGGAGCCTGCTGTTATTGTTACACTAGGCATTGTCGTTGGCGGCATAATGGTCGTACTGCTTTCCGGCATTATGAGCATGAATGATCTGCCTATATAAAAAAAACAGCAAACTATCCGCTGTCAGCTAGAATTAATAAAATGAAAAATAAATATACAAAGAAGAACGGCTTTACCCTAATAGAACTACTGGTTGTTTTGGTTATTATTACTTTGCTAGCCACCCTGGTAGGGCCTCAACTGTTTCAAAAATTAGGATCATCAAAGGTGAAAGTGGCAGGAGCCCAGATAGCATTGCTTTCATCAGCGCTTGACACTTTTAGGCTGGATACAGGTCATTACCCCTCTACCGACCAAGGGCTGCAGTCCTTGATAAAAAAACCGGCAAAAGAAAAAAACTGGGATGGCCCCTACCTTGCCGAAGAAGTGCCTTTAGACCCTTGGGAGAATGAATATCACTACAAGCGGCCAGGAAAAAATGGTCCCTATGCCTTATTCACCCTAGGCCAGGATGCAACAGAAGGTGGCGATCATGAAGCAAAGGATCAGGGGAAATTTTAAGCTTTATATCGCTAAGAAATGGCAAGTGAAGCTTAAGCCACGCCAAATGCAATACGAGATTAAACCCGCGCTTCCCATTTGATAATTATCCCAATGATGCTCATCAAAAATACACTGGCATAAATGACTGCACAATCAGCTTTTACCTTACTGGAATTATTGGTTGTGCTTATCATAATAGGTTTTACCAGCAGTTTTGTAACGCCTGATTTATGGCGCAGCTATGAAAAGTCGCAGCAGCGTGAAGTAATGCAAAACTTTGCATTATCGCTGGATAAATACCGCATTCAGGCCTATAAATCGGGACGTGCAATTGAAATTGTCAAAGAGGCGACTGGCCCAGAAAATAATCCGGAAATAATACAGATCCCCGCCCTGCCCTCAGGCTGGACAGTTGAAAAAGCTACAGCATTGCGGTTTTTGCCAACAGGTGTAACCAATGGAGGTCAATATCAAATAAAATCTCCAGATAGACGCTGGGTATTAAAAATCAGCCCGTTAGACGGTGAGCATGAAATCAGCCTGCAATAAAAAACAGCAGGGTTTTACCCTAATTGAAGTACTGGTTGCCTCAACTATTGTCATCATCAGCATAGGGACAATATTGCAATTATTTAGCGTAGGGCTAGACCAAAACCAGCGGGTAGCACAACTGGCCCATTTATTGACCGTTCAAAGGACAGTTACAGCAAAATTAGAGCAACTAAACCCAGCCCAGCAGCAAAAAGGGCAAGGCATAAGCGTCGGCTTAAACTATCAGTGGCAAGCAAAAATCTTGCTGCCTTTTACACAGATTCATCAAGAAGAAAGTTTTTTCCCACGTCAGCTGGCACTTTATGACATAGATGTGAAGATAGAAAAGCCACGAGGCGGCATATATCAATTTAACCTTCAGCAAATAGGCTGGCGAAGCAAGAAATGATGCGACAAAAAGGCTTTACTCTAATAGAAATGCTAGTTGCAATGGCTATCTTCAGCAGCCTGATCTCAGTATTAATGCTAGGCTTTCAGCAAGGCTTGCTATTATGGGATAAAACGCAGAAGCAGAGTCATATCTGGCTTAAAAGCGAATTTCGCTACGGCCTGCTAAATACCGCATTTTCACAGGCCATCACAGCAACCAATCAATACAAAAAAGGGCGATATGCCAGCTATTTTATTGGCACAGCAACAAATATAAAATTTATATCAGCAGCTCCCATAATGGATGTTAATGGACGCATACGCCCCATAGAGATAAAAGCTGTTGAAGAGAATCGCAAATGGCAGCTGCTATACAGAGAAGGTTCACGCTACAGTGATATTGACAGAGGGATAAGGTGGAATAAAAACTGGGCCAAATTATTAACAGGCCTGGAAAAAATAACGTTTTCCTATTTGGCCCCCGCTTTCCCCTTGCCGGCAGAACTGGATAGACGCTGGTTAACTAAAGAAGAAAAATTGCGCTACAGGGAAAAATCCACCTGGATTGCAGACTACGATAGTAAACAGCGCTGGCTTTATCCACTGCAAATAGCCATAGAATTTACCGACGGAAAAGGCCTGGCTCAGCAATGGCTGCTTACACCGCCAAATGGCTCTGATGCATGGTCAATGGAAATTTATGAAGATAACTGATAAGGCCGGTAACAAAGGCTTTGCCCTGCCCATTACCCTGATTGTATTGTCATTGCTAACGGTTCTATCCATGGGTATCAGTCAAATGGCACGCCAAAATATAGCAAAAATACAGAGTCGCCAGCAATTTCTTCAGGATGAGCTACAATTAAAAAATACCAGCCAGTGGGTGCTATATCAGCTATTAACCGGCGTTCCTGATAAAAATGTAAAGCGCAATAACAGCTACACCCTGCCTGTTGACAATACAGCCGTCAGCTATAATCAGGTACAGGTACAGGTACAGGACTCAGCAGGATTGATGGGGCTATACTATTATTATCCGAAAAGAACAGAACAATTATTAAAAAAACTGACAGATAAGCAGAGCGCAGTAAAAATAGCGGCTCAATTAAAAGACTGGATAGATAAGGACTCACGCAGCAGTTATCAAGGAATGGAAGCGGCCGGTTACCGAAAAACAGGCCAGCCAATGCTGCCCAGAAACGCCCCCATAAGGTCACTGGATGAACTGCTGGAACTCCCGGCCATGACGGTCGCACTTTATAATGGCAGCGATCATAAAACCGGAATTAGAGATTTGATGCTTGCTGGAGGCGTTGCCGAATTTAACATTGCTACTGCACCAGATATATTGCTCGGCCCTATGTTAGGCATAACAGGAAAAAAACTAGCGCAAATAAAAGCCTTAAAAAAAGCAAAAGACTGGACGCATATACGAGAAGCTACAGCAAGGATGAGCCTGTTTTCTGACTCCTCACCATTAGGCCAGGCGTATCAATATCGCGTAATCTTAACCTTGCCCAATGGCAAAAAGTCACGAGCGCTTTACCAGTTAACCCCCAGCAAAGAAAAACCGTATCAACAAAAACAATGGCAATACCCAGACAATGACAGAGGATAAAGAAATAGCAGGCAAGCCAAAAAAGTCGGGAATATTGGCATTTATAGAAAGCTTTAACTCTGTTTATTTAATAAAACAGCATAACCAGGCACTGCAAGCCAATAAACTGGTGGACTCTTGCTGGCAAACAGTGGCGGCAGAAGATATTCCTGCCCCAGGCTCCCTGGCACGCATAATTTTATTAATCCCAGACAGTGAAGCGGTTTTTCGGCAGCAGACTTTCTCAACAGACCTGGTTGCAGAAAAGAACTTGGAAGAAGCCATTAGTTTAAATATAGAAAGCTGGTCACCCTATGGTGCAGATTGCTTTCAGATGAGCATGATTGCAAAAAACAGCGGACAATGGATTGTATCGGTCTGGCTATGGAAAAAATCAGCGCAGGAACGCCTGTTAAACATATTGCCAGAACAGAAATACACCCATATCATGCCAGAAATGGCATGGCACTGCGCCTGCCTCAAAAATAATGAGCCAACGGTACTGATAGCCGAAACAACAGAAAAGCCAGGCTATGCACACATTGCTGAAGATGGCCTGCCCAAGCAAATAGCATGGCCAGAAAATCAGCGGGAAGTCTCACGTTTTTGGCGCAGTGTAGGGCAGGCAGACGGACAAATTAAGCAAATAACCTTAACAGATCAGGACTTGCCAACCCAGGGACTGCCAGATAATATTGAACACATAGTACTCGACAACCCAAAAGCACGTTCAAAATGGCTAAAGCGAGCGCAATGCAAAGGTGTAAATGACTGGTTTAACCCCGTCAACTGGGTTAAACCGGCCCTAGCTGTTTTAACTTTAGCCATTGTCTGGGCAGCCGTTGACGCAGCATTAATAACCAATAAAAATCAGCGGCTCACAGAATTAATCAATCAATCCAAACAGAGCAATCACAGTGTTATTGCGCAACAGGAAAAAATTGACGCCAGCTTGCTCCACCTTACACATTTTGCAGCCTTAAAGCAGCGCCAGCAGCAGGCAGAAAATATACTGGCAGAACTAAGCCAGCGCATACCCAAAGATATTTGGCTGGAAACCATTCAATTAGACCAGCACTGGCTAGATATAAGAGGCCGGGGGAAAGATGTGATACGCCTGCTGGCATTGCTGGAAACAGTCAGCAATACTGAAGACATTGTACTGCTTAACGATGTTAGGCCCGATGCGAGAACAGGCGATGAACAGTTTCAAATTCGCATAATACTGACAGACCTGCTTAACGCGGAGCTAAAACCATGAGCCTAATAGCCCAGTTTAAAACAGAATGGAGCAACCGCCAGAATTTTGATTCGCCCATCGTCATATGGGGCGGACTATTATCGCTAGGCATTATATTGTGGGCGCTTATACTAATGCCCTATTTGCAGTGGCGGGGTCAGCAATATCAGCAGTTTGATCAAAAAATCAAAAAGGTAAGCCGATTACAGGCCCTGCAAGAAGCGGCCGATGAATGGCAGCAGGCACAGCAGCAATTCCAAAGTGCAGAAGAACAGATGATTGCCAGTTTATTTCAGCAGACCAGCTATGTAACTGCACAGACAGCACTGCTCAACCTGCTTAGAAAAGAAATAAAAAACAACAGCCTAAAACTAGAATCGCAGAGACTGCAAGAAAGTGAAGCAGAAAAAAACATAGGGCAAAAAATAAGCATTACATTAAGGCTGAAAGGTGATCTGATAAATGTACTACAATTAATACATAATTTAAGTCAGCACCCTAAATTGCTAAATATAGAAAAATTATACATAAATAAAAGCAGGCAGAATTTAATGGCAGTTACCCTGCAAGTAAGCGGTTTTCGACTTACAGCGGATAATACGGAAAGTGAAGAATAATGAGCTGGCAAATTAAAGTAGCATACCTTGCCATACTGGCAGCCATTATTTTCCCACTGCTGCAGCAATGGGGAAAACCCATTGTCATTCCTGCTAAACAGGCATTATTGCCACCAGAGTTGCCTTTTATACCCCAGCGTAATAATGAACTGCTAAAAAAAATGCTCTCACATAATTTATGGGAGCAAAACCATCAGAATATAGACGCAAAAAAGCACACTCAACAATCTGCAGAACAAGGAACACAGCAAGCAAAGGAATGGATATTGGACGGAATAGGGTACCAGCAAAAAGGCAGAGCAATTGCAGTTATAACAGAAAATGGCAAGACCAAAACCTATCGGGAAACTGACCAGTTGGCCGATGGATCACTTATAAAAAAAATACTGATTAACAGTATAACGGTAGAAAAAGAAGGAGAAGAAAGGAATGTATATTTATTCAAGGAATATTAAAAACTTTTACAGACTAGGTTTGCTAATCTGTCTAACGCTCCAAATTAGCTGTGTGACCCAGCCAGAAATGATATTGCCACCAGCCTTGCCAGACCCTGCCACCCTAATAAAGCCCCAAACCGACATTTTTAAAACGGTTGAAAATGAGAGACAGCCAAAGCGCGTAAAAATATTGCCCTCTTTTTCTGATGCCAATGCAAAAAAAACTGCGAAAAAGGTAGCCGCTAAATTTGAATTGCCCAAAGGCAGGTTAACGCTAAATGCAGAGGACTTGCCGTTAAAAAACTTTATCCATTTAGCCCTGGGGGAAATACTGCAAATACCCTTTGAAATGGATCAAGCCGTTGCCAATAATAAATCTCCTGTTAATCTGCATGTAACCAAGCCTCTGCCGGCAGACCAGATGCTAGAAATTGTTGAACAGGTTCTTGCCACCTACGATGTAGCAATAACGCCGACAGAACATGGATTAAAAGTATTGCCAAGAGCCAGCTTAAAAGACATGCCAGCTACCTTATCCGTCAAGCATGACAAAATAGGCTATGGACAAATAATAGAAGTGATCCCTCTGCAATATGCAGAAATGTCAGAATTAAATGCTATTTCAGGCTCTATTTTTCAACTGGGAAAATATGGCAGAATCAATTACAACAAGCGCCTCAATGCAGTGATAGCAATAGGAGAAGCAAAGCGCGTAAAACGCTTTAGAGAATTTGTAGACTTTCTCGACAGAGCGGGCTTTAGCAAACACCAGTTAAGGCTTATCCGCCCCATCTATTGGCAGGCAGAAGACCTGGCCAAGCAATTAATCAATTTACTGAAAGTGCAGGGGATTCCAACCTCAGATGACGCCAACAATAACAGCTCAGTCGTTATTCAGGCCGTGGGTTCAATGAACACACTGCTAGTCACCAGTCCGCAAAAAAAATGGATGCGCCAGGCAGAAGCACTTATAAAACAGCTGGACGATGCAGATGCCGCAGGCCCAAAAATGCGTAGCTTTATTTATTTTACCAAGCACCGTCCAGCGGATGAATTGGGCGAATTAATAAACAGCGCAATAGGAAGTGGCCTGCAGCCCAGCAAAGAAGAGGTAGGGATAAAAAGAGGGAGGGGCATTGGGGTAGATATAAGGCGGACTGAAGCCAGAAAATCAGGAGAAAAAACAGTTCGCAAATCAATTAACATTTCTGAAACAAATGATATTCAAATACAAAACCTTAAAGTGATTGTTGATGATAAACGCAGCGCTTTAATTTTTATAGGTCGGGCATCTGCCTATGAAATGGTCGTTCCCATTTTAAAAGCACTGGATATTCCCGTAAGGCAAGTATTAATTGAAATAACAGTGGCAGATATCACCTTAAATACAAGTGAACAGCTAGGTGTTGAATGGTCAATTACAGATGTGGATATAGGAGCCACAGTCAGTAGCTTAGGGACGATGGCGCTAACAGGCGTAGGGCTGGGTCTGGCTGAAGGTGGGTTAGGCTACGCATTTACAGACAAAGCTACCGGCATAAAAGCAAAGCTTAATGCACTAGCTACTACCGGCAAAGCTAAAATTCTATCCACCCCCTCTATATTGGCAATGGACGGAGAAACCGCGCATATCCAGGTAGGTTCGCAAATATCAGTAGTTAACAGTGAATTAAGTAACTCAAACTCAACTAATAATGATGGTTCCGGCACAGGTTTATTACGTGCGTACAGCTATATAGATACCGGCGTTATCCTGGATATAAGCCCAACCATTACTGACCATGGCAGTATTTTGATGGAGTTAAGGCAGGAGGTAAGTGACGTTGGCTCAGGCGGGGGTGACCAGCCCCCCATTTTTACCCGAGAAATTGACACCGTAATCGTCGCAAACTCAGGACAAACTATATTATTGGGAGGCTTAATTACCCGTAACAAAACTGATGATGGAACTAAAGTACCGTTACTGGGGGATATCCCCTACCTGGGGGCGCTGTTCCGTACCACAAAAATCAAAGAGCACAGCACCGAAATGATAATGTTGATAACGCCGCATATTATAAAAGATCAGTATGATGCGGCAGAACTGACTCAATCTTACCGAAACCGGCTGGGATGGTAACCGCAGATGTGTATTGTCAATGAGAGTAGTGCCCAGCAAGCAGATCAACACCCTTCCAATAGAAAAGTAAGGAAGAGGAGAGCTTTGTAAAAAAGTAGAAGATAAGTATTGTGCCCCTTTTCACCCAAGGTATTGTCTTCCCTCCCCCTTAGAAAAAGGGGGATTGAGGGGGATTATAAAAAAAAACAGCAGAAGATAAGTAGTGTGTCCCCATTTCTAAAGCAAAAATATTCGGAGTCGGGACTTTAGTCCCTAAAAAATACGGGGCTAAAGCCCCATCTCCAAGCTTAATTAGCTCAATAAATAAACAGCTTAACTCAAGGCATTGCCTACCTCCCCCTTAGAAAAAGGGGGGTTGAGGGGGATTTTATAAAAACAGCAGAAGATAAACATTGTGCCCCCTTTTTCTGAAAACTCATCGAAGGACGCAGAGCAAGGCAATGATATTAAAAGAAAGATAGATTAATGCGACCCACTATTTTTAATCGCAATAATAACAGCTAAATCCAAATTAGTTAGCTCTGTGACTGCAGCAGGCGAATTTTTTACCAGCAACTGCCTAACGAATAAGGTTAGATTGTGATCGCGAAGCGAGCCACAATCTGAACCGTTTGTTGGACAAGCCCGGTTTACCCTTTGAGATGAATTCCGCTATTGCAAATAGCTTTTTGCTGAACAGCCCGA
>Ga0256840_1000447_pt1 | contig 42544 bp, 43 predicted proteins | sample 355202metaG_FD_185969 | JGI IMG/M metagenome (GOLD analysis project Ga0256840, IMG submission 185969) | Hydrothermal vent microbial communities from Mid Atlantic Ridge, Atlantic Ocean - 355-202 | ecosystem: Environmental > Aquatic > Marine > Hydrothermal vents | place: Atlantic Ocean: Mid...
CTGAAACTGGTGTTGGTGTAACACCCATAGATTCCAAGGTTGGCTTGGTCTCTTCAACCGCTTCGGTCCCCACAATCTCCATAACCGCTGCAACCCCATCACCACAGCCACCTAGTTTATCGACCACTGGTTGGGAATAACCTCTCGCGCTGGCTGGCATCTCCGCCGAGGTCAAAACGGGTGGATGCAACTTACACAATCCCACATTCTGATTTTTCGGCTCAAAACTCACACATTCATCACATTTAATCATTCGCTTTCTCCAAGTTTGTAAAATTCAGAATGTGTAATATCAAATATATCACACACCTTATCGACAGCCGACATACCAAAACCCACTTTCATCGCGTGCTTTATATATACAACTGTGCAACCATATAACTCAGCAAAATGTTTCAAATCCATCATCACAACACCATTGATAATGGCGCAGTTCTCCATTATACCTTCATCTTGATCTGTTGCGAACTTGATTAAAAGTTTTCGCACAGCAATGGTTGTTTGTCGCTTTCGTTGTTCTGATTTATTAGTCATTTTGTATTATCTCTGTTTTAATTAGCACTCACAATAAAACATTAATGTTTCAATGTCAAACATTAATGTTTCAATAGAGATATTTTCTTTTCCAGATAATGCTTGGCTTTCTGTAAATCTTCCAATTCTGCACCTTTCTCACGTAGCAAATATTTAACAGTGTTCCCAATGTAAAAATCCAAATTATATTCATCCACAACATGCCACGGTTGAATTTTATGTTTTTTATAATGATCGCCGCCGACTTGCTGTTGCATAACATCTGTGTCATCTGCACTTTCTTCATCTGCACTTTCTTTATCTGCACTTTCTTCATCAATCTCCATTGTTTCGATTGGTCGCCACGCTATTATCGTATTAGCACCAATCTCACCCCATACGAAATCACCGCAAATACCTTCTACGTAGGAGGAGTTTAAAGTTTTAATTTCAATAAGTGCTCGGTTATCAACGTTCTTAGGTTTCCCACCACGCCTAACATCAACCCATATGTTATCAACATTCATTGTTTTTCTCCTGTTTGGCAAATTCTTCCTGACGATCATCTCTTGTCGTCCACTTAATACTATCATAACCCGAGCTGTAATTTTCACGAGTTTCTTTTGTGGATATTCTCGATCCACACCCTTTTCCATTTTCGCTCATCTGTCGAACTGGTTTGTCATCTAACATGTCTTAACCTCAACTCCGCGTCAACGGCACATTCTATACATAAATCTGTACCACCTGTAGCTTCTTGTCGCGCTTGTGGGATTAAATCCCCACACTCCTCACAATCAACAGTAACATTTTTATTCGCCATCATGGTTCTGTGGTTCTTCATACGAATGGTTTCCTCTTGTTCCATTCTCAAATCACTAGCATCACATTCGTCCATTTGTCAACCCTTTTCTTATAATTAACTTAAATTCTACACATTTGTCACACATTCCAACTTAGATCAGTTTGATCTAACACTCAAACCCGCATTTTATAAGGGTTTCGCCATATATTTAGATCAATAGATCAAAGATCAAAGGTTTTCATATTGGCTCTGCATAGAAATACAATATGAAAACTGTCTATACAAACTAAATACCTATTATTATTGATCTAATTGATCTAAATATATAATAATATATAATAATAACACTAATAACAATAACTTACAGTTAAAATTTTTAGATCAAACCCCTAAAATTGTTTGATCTAGTTTGATCTATATTCGATCTATTTTAACTTTTTAACTTTTTAACTTTTAACTTAAAATTATAATTAACTTTTTAACTTAAAATTATAACTGGCGTTTTAAAATTTTAATGCACATTGCTTATTTATTCTGTTGGAATCAGCTTCACTCTAAGACCAGAAAACCCGCGCTTACTGTTATCATTGCGCAAATGCGTTAGTTTGGCGAAACCTTTTGCGGCTATTTTACCGTTCAGTGTGCGAGAATTGTGGATGATTTTATCACCATGTGCCAGTGCGAAAGTTTCATAGCTACGCCACAATGCTAGGTTTGAAACCTCGAAACTTGATCCAATATCCAATGCAGATGTCATCCAATTGGCGAGGATGTCTTGCTCCTCTCGATATTCTTCCGTTGCAGCAACAACAGATGCTGGTGGAATTAATCCCTCAGACTCGTACATCTCAATACCCTTCAAACACCAATTTAATACACCAGATAGTTCAGTATCAATAATGCGTTGTTTCAAACCTGTGTCCAAATTCTTCTTACCAAGCTCTTTCTCGAAATTCCGAACGAATGGGAACTGCATCACCCTGCGCCACGTACCATCATCTGTGGACCGAATATTAGGTCGATGGTTTGTGGCGATCCATGACACAAATGTCGCATCGAAATCAAATGTATCTCCGTGTAAATGTCGCGCTGTAATGGTATCACTGCCAGATAAACTTTTAATTACAGACTCATCAATAACATCACCTTCTTGAGTTTCAGTGACGATGGCCAACCTAATACCTTTTAATCGAGCAATGGCAGGAGTCGCTGCTTGACCATCCGAATCACGACCACGCATTAATGCTTTTTTATCTACAGTTGCTTTGTAATCACCAAAAATCTTTTCAAGAACACCAATGACAGTTGATTTGCCGTTGGAACCACCACCTACTAAAAATGCTAGAACTTCGTGTTCAGGTTTACCCATCATTGAGTAACCAGCAAAGATCTGGAAAAACCGAATTAGATCGACATCGCCACTGAAAATATCAAACAATGTTTTGTCCCAAACGGGACATGTCGCTGTGCTCTCGTAACACACATCGGAACCTTTAGTTATGAATAAGGATGGATCTGGTTCTTTATAACCTACTAACCTATTAATATCACCAGCAGTACCAGCAGTACCAGCAGTACCAGCAGTACCAGCAGTACCAGCAGTACCAGCAGTACCAGCACCATCAGCACCACCATCTGTCTGCAATCTTAAATCAATATAACCATTGGCCACACCAAAGTTGTACCAATTATTATCAATTTGATCTGTGGTTATCACCATTTGAGGTATCTGCATAGCTTCCCTAACCATGGCTCCAATTGAATTAGAACTCCCAGAAGTTTTAGCCCACTTTCTAAAAGGAGCATCATCTGCCAACTGGTTTGCATGTGCACTCATTATACCAACCAGTTCGTGCGCAGCACTGCGAGCATCGACACCTTCACATTTCTCCCAACGTGTACCTCTCCAACGAAACCAACACTTATATATAGGTACATACTTCAGTGTTTCAGAGAACATATTTGCGAATCGATTAGCATTACCCAAATCCGTTTCGCCAAATTCAGTAGAAACTGAATCTAGTGTCGCACCAATGCTAAAACTTTCAGCAATGCTAAAACCCTTTTTAATACCGCTGGTATGACTATCCAAACTCACATCGTTAGTCAAATGTGATAAGTCTGGCGCTTTGAAAACACCCACCTGATCTATAGTAAGTGGTTCTCTTGGTGGAGGAGGTGGACCTATTTGTTGAGTTTGACGCTCTAATGTCTCGCGGGAGTCGGTTGCGGGATTATCGGTTTGATCCCATTGTGTTGTTGTGTGAGATTTTTTATTAACTCCTCCTGCATCTCGATCGTATCTAATTGTACCATTATCACTTTCTCGGCCAGATCCACTCTCACTCTCCAATAATGCAGTGTCGCTTTCAGTTGTAATGTTGTTACTACCACCACCAACAACAAGGTTGTCACTAGGCTCATTTCTAATATTGTCATGGTTGTATCCTTTTAATTGTGGTTCATATGGTATGCCGAGAGATTCGGCAAGCTTTAATCTAACATTGTTGTATTTATAATTTATATTCGTACCAACGTCATACATAAATGGGTGGCAATCATTCTCTTTGCTAACATAAGCTGCAAACGATTCACTATCTGGACGAAATACCGATTGACAACTTAGTCTATCAACATCGCCGTTGACAAAATCGAGCATTGTCATAGTGCCACGTTCACCAGTAGCGCGATCGTGATAATCAAACTCAATCTCTGGTGTTAAATCTGTAGTGTTCACAATTGTAACGCGACCTTTGGAATCAACTTCGATTTCCAAATCCCATGATTTTTGTTCTGCTTTAGAGGGTAGAGGTAGTGCGCGAGTGTTGACGCGCCCATTACCACCGTTGAATACAACAGGTTTGGTGGGTTCAATATAAAGTTGCCCCATAATAACAGCGGGGTCGTTTGGATCTAAAATTGGGGAGCCGTCAAAGAATAACCGCTCCCTTGAAAATGTAGTGGGATCGTAAAGCGTCCAAGGTCGTTGACCAATAGCTGCACCAGTGGTTCTATCTTTTACCGGTCGCATGAAACCGAAGCCACGAGCGAACGAGTGGACCATACCAGCTTTACCGAACCGCTCAGTATCTTTAGCTTCTCTGGCTTGCATGTAAACATGAATGTTTGTTTCGGCCATAGGTTTGCCGTTATACACCACACGACATGATGCCGACTTGACTGCAACATACGAGCAACCCCGTATCTCAGGTATCATTATGTTCAGCATTTCCAACCATCGACCGAACGTGGCCTTGGGTTCGAGCTGATCAGGCATACCCTCAACCACATCACGATCAAACCCAAACCAAGTAGAAGGACTGAACATACGCTTGGTTCGAGTGGCGTATTTAGTCCCATCAACAACGATAGGTTTACTGGCGAATTTGTCGCCTTTGATATTGTGCGTTGCCACCAGCTCATCGAAATTTCTGGAACTCATTAGTCGATACGGTTCCCCAATACTACCGATCAATGTGGGTTCTGTGCCAGCAATGTAACCTAATATAAGCGCGCAGTTTGTTTGTGTTGAAATACTAACCAGCAGATTAGATAGCGACTGCGCATCGGGCACATGATGTGTTATACCAGTACCACTCGCATTGTTCGCAGCGGGAGTCTTTGAAATTTCACCGTTTATTACGCGGTAGAGTTTACCTGTATCTACATCCATAGTGACCACAGTTACAAAGTCACAGGAATCCTTTAATTGTGTTGTCATTTATTGTACACCCTAACAAGGAAAGAAAAGCGCACCGATGAACTGGTGCGCTTACATGTTTTGCCTGCTATCGCCAGCGTCCAGACCCAACGCCCAAAAGGTAGAAAATATGCACAAAACACCTCGGCTTGCAGATTCCGCGTAGGACTGCGATTCTTATCGCAACGCTACAGCAGTTTGACGGACATCATGCCAGATCCAAAATATAACCATAGCTTATTCTATGTTATTTTGGAAACTTTTTTTTCTGTTTGATGTGATACACATCTTTATACTTCGTATTAATTTCGTTCATGCGGCCAAGGAATAAAGCGCTTTATTGAAACACCTCATTGAACAATACTCACCCGTAAACATGAAAGCTTGTACATACTCACCTTCAATCTCTTTATCGCAATGTGAGCATTTCATTTCTTATTCTCCTCGGGTAGCAATTCATACACACAGGTGTCGATAGCTGAACCTAGTTGGTAGATGTTGTCAAACGCGGCTTCGGTTGTGTAAGTCTCTACCAGCATCCGCAGCATACTTAGTAGCGTAAATTCTCTTAATAACATCTTGTTCCCCGTATTTACTATTAGGCGGAATTGAAAAAAAAATAACAAACGGCGGATGCTTATCACCAAAAACAGCATAAGTATTATGACCGTGTATCGTGTTATTCAGTATCAATTCACTGCCACCTGGTGGTTCGCATCCATTAACTCGTCAAGGATCTCTACCATTGCATTATTAATACTCATACAATTTTCATCCACTCTAAAAGTAACAGTGTTGCTTCTCTTTTTTCTAGTCCAAAAGCTAAAGCCAGATTTGGAGCAGCACTCATCATATTGATGTCGCCACTCTCTCGTAATTCATTTAAAAATTCTATATATTCTTGTTCAAGTTCCATAAAACTAATCCTCATATTCTTCAGGTTCTGGTAAGTCGTTTCAATGTGACCACAATAACATACAAAAAATAAAAAATAAACATAAATGTTTTTAAATTAAAGTGTTTACTTTTAAAATTAAACATGTATACTTCAATTGTAATTTGAATTTACTAACCAATGGGAGAATGAAATGTGAGCGAAAATGCAGACAATGGTGCAAACCCTTTCGCGACCGGTAAACCTGTATATGGGTTTAGTTTGGATCGTGAAAAACGTGACGCGTTTCTATTGAAATGCAGAGATAAATACGGAATCGGTGGTGCAGACTTCATGCGAATTGTTGTTGATGCCACACTAGAAGACCGTATTTCTATTAAGAAGCCTGAAGGTAAGGTGGGAGTGTATGAAAATGATTGAAGATTTAATTCGAGAGCTTATTGAAGCTTTAAAAGAAAACACAGCGGCTAACACAGCGGCTAACACAGCGACTAGCATAATAGCTGGCACAGCGACTGATATTGAAGTTGTTGAAGAAGTTGTTGAAGAAGTTGTTGAAGAAGTTGTTGAAGAAGTTGTTGAAGAAGTTGTTGAAGAAGTTGTTGAAGAAGTTGTTGAAGAAGTTGTTGCAAAACCCAAGCGTAAACCGCGTCGCACTAAGAAGCAAATTGCAGAAGAGAAAGCACAAGCCGAGCTACTTGCAAGCGAATCCAATTCGCTTGAGCAAGTGACACCACCGACAGATGCACCTAGAATGTATAAAGGTCATGTTGTACCATCTGGTGTTGCTGTAGGTATGGAAGAAGATTGCTTTAGCGTTAGTGGTTTGATAGCTGTTGAGACACAACCACAGTTAACATTGAACGATGTGCGAACACAGATGACACAATTGGCCGCAACTAAAGGTGGTGAAAACGTGGTTAATTGTATCGCCAAATATGCGGCTAGAATTGATTTGGTTGCGCCAGAGCAGTATCAATCTTTGTTGGATGCTGTTATCGCTTGCCCTGACATTAACAGCTCTGCTCCACCACCACCGGCAGCATAACTATGTCGGAACTCAACTTCACCATCCATGATAATGGTCACAGCATTATTAGCCCGTCCGCTTGGAGTATGTGGTCGAAATGCACTGGTTCCATGGTCGGGTTAAACGAGGCGCGAAAAGTTGCGACCGATAATGTGGCATCTGTTGAGGGTACAACAGCTCACACACTGCTTGAAATTTGTTTGAGTTTGTGGGTAACTCCGTGGGGCATTAATTTCTCCCACATTCTGGCGATGCTTGATCTGGATAAAAACTTTCTATCAGATCAACATCGCTGGGCTAAAGGGGTTATCGATAACATCAATAACAATGATGATGTTGTTAAATTCGCCAGAGTGTGTATTAGTCAGATTGAGTCTGGTGAATTTACCGATGAGATGCGTATAGAAATCACCAAATGCTACGACCGCATAAAAGTGTATAAAGATGATGGTTGGGTGGTGCTTGCAGAGCGGAAAGTTTCTTTGTACTCATATTTCGGCCATCATCATAGCGATGGTAGTGCGGATGTAACAATGTATAAAGGTGATCGATTGATAATTGCGGATCTGAAATACGGAAAAGGTATTGAGGTTTCACCGGTTAAAAATGGTCAAGTTTCGCTTTATGCTGGTGGTGCATTGGATTACATCTACAAGTTGACAGGTTTGGTAATGGAAAACATCGAATCTGTAATCATGCAACCGCGTATCAACAATGGTGTGTGGAAGGTGTGGTCTTTCAAGTATAGCGGGGTTGGTGGTCTGGCCGAGTTTTTGCAATTTGCGAAAGTGAAATCGGATGCTGCTATAGCCGCGTTGCAGGGTGGGGTCGCTGAATTTAACCCAAGTGACAGTTCTTGCACTTGGTGTCACCGAAAATCTAACTGCAAAGCGCGATTGAAAATGGGTAACGATAAGGTTCGTGAAGCGTTTCTCGCGGCAGGGGTTGTTGAAGGATCCCAGCTTGATATTCACGGCATTGATAACAATGCAATTGCGGATATTTTGGATAGATCGCCATTTGTTATAAGTTTATTCAAAGATATTGGTGAGGAAGCCGAGAAGCGAGCGCAGAAGGGGCAGGTTATACCTAGACGCAAGTTGGTAAAAGGTAGATCTAGTCGTAAGTGGCGTGAAAATGAAGACTTGGTTGCGCAGTTTGACGCTGTTCACATCTCGCCAGAGGTATATTTGGTAACCAAGATGAGATCGCCAGCGCAAATGGATGGTGTGCAACTAACCGATCATCAAAAGGATCGTGTTCAAAGTATGATAAATAAGTCGTTTGGACGCGAAGCGTTGGTTTCTGAGTCTGATCCTAGACCAGCAGTAGTAAAGAATGTTCGATTGGCTTTTGAAAAAGCATTATCGGAAAACAAGTAGTTTTAATTTTAATAATCAAGAGGAAATAATTATGGCTTTTCAAAAAGCACATTCAGAACAAATCGTGACAAATGAAGTCACACTATCATATGTTAATGTATGGGTTGCAAGAGCGCACAAAAACGACCCAACAAATCCGAAGCATAGTGTGCAGTTGATATTTGCAAAAACTGACGATATGACACAAATTCTCGCGGCATATAACGATGTGCTCCAACGTTCGTGGGAAGGTGTGTTACCATACGGCGGCAATGGAGGTTTTATCGACGGCGCTGTGCGTTATCCTAAAGCTGAGGATAGCTTTTATCACGACAAGTGGATTTTATCGTGCTCAACACGCGAAGGTGATCTGGACTTTACCAACATATTAGATGTTAACATGCAACCGTTTGTTGATAAATCTAAGTTATATTCTGGTTGTCGCGCCAGAGTGATGTTGCATTTCTTCGGCTATGATGGTGGCGTTGGTGGTATCGGTTGTCAACTAGACGGTATTGTTAAGACAGCAGATGGTGAGTCGTTAGGTGGACATGCTCCGGTCGATGCTAAGGCTGGGTTTGCCGCAGCGGGTGTGGTTGCACAAACTGCACCACCAGCACAAACTGCACCACCAGCACAAACTGCACCACCAGCACAAACTGCACCACCAGCACAAACTGCACCACCAGCACAAACTGCACCACCAGTTGCCCCAGTTGCTCATGTTATGACACCTCAAGCCAATGGTATCACTTATGATGCGTATATCGCTTCAGGTTGGACTGACGCACAGTTGATTGAGCAAGGTATGATGCTAACTTAAACAAAACAGTTGACATTTGAAACAAAACTGTTTAGTATTATTGGTAGCAGGGGGATTAAAACCCTGCTACCTTTTTATATTTCGGAGAATTGAAAATGGCGACACCGTATAGAAATAGACAGTGGTTATTGTTAAAAGTTAAAAATCAACAGATTGAGTTGAAGCAATTGAAGCACCAACTCAACCTTGAGATCAATGCGAAGCATGATACACTTAGAGAGCGGCGTAGATCAATTGTGCGCGAGAATAAGGTGTCAAATGTTTACAATCTCAAGAAGCAGTTAGCGAGTTGTGAGGTTGCTCGTAGTGATCTTATGGATGAAAATGTCGCATTGACCACCGCTATAAGGAAGTTGACAGCGACACTTGAGTCCAAAACAAATAATAGCAATGATGTCCGTAGTGCGATTGAAACTATTGTTAGCGTTCACTATCCTGCGATGAATTTGAATCCGTTGTTCGAGCGAGCTTCAGAAACAGAGATGTGCGAGGTTCATCGAGAATCGGATAGCCCAACACAAGCGTTACTTCGCCATTTGCATTCTTTGGTGCGTGAATCGTGAGAAGAAAGACACTAGATGTAGAGAACTACGTCAACTACTTCCTAGTTCTAATTCGAGACCTAGAGACCGGTGATGTTTGGCAATGCTCCATGTATAACGATGTTTATAGTAGCCCTACCGCGCTTAGCGATCTACGGGTGCAATTGACAAACATAACCAGTGTGACATTCAATGGTAGCACTTATGATATGCCGCTGGTGACACTGTTTTTAGCTGGGGCAACTAACCATGAATTATATACAGCTGGTGCTAACATAATACGTGATCGACTCATGCCATGGATATTCGAGCGCACATACAATGTTACAATTCCTGATTGGGATCATATTGATCTAATCAATGTTGCTTTCGGCACAGCATCGCTGAAAATATACGGAGCAAGACTAGGTTCCAAGCTATTACAAGAGCTACCGATCCATTGGGACAATTTTATCATGCCCGACGAAATATCTCTGTTGGGTGACTATTGCATTAATGATAATATTGTCACTGCCGATTTATACAAAGAGTTAGAACCAGCCATAACATTACGTGCGGATATGTCAAAAGAGTTCGGTGTCGATCTACGCTCCAAATCTGACGCTCAAATTGCAGAGTATGTAATTAAGTCTGAATATCAGAAAGCCACCGGTTTGAAATTAAAAGCACCGAAGGCTTTAGAATCGTACAGATACCATGCGCCGAGTTTCATATTTTTCCAAGGTGAACAACTAAAAGAGCTATTGGCGACATGTGAAGATGCCGAATTTAAAATTAGTGCGAAAGGGGCTGTGGTGATGCCAGCAACTTTAAATAAGCAGATAGAGGTAGCGGGTAAAAAATTCAAAATTGGTATTGGTGGTTTGCATTCTGTTGATAATGGTGCTTCCTATTACAGTGGTGATGGCTATTCAATAATGGATGTTGATGCTACCAGCTTCTACCCTTATGTGATTTTGAACGGTGGTTTTGAACCTTCTCACATTGGCGAGCTGTTCACCATAATATATCGAGAAATTGTTGAGCGTCGTGTTACCGCCAAACCTATTGCTAAGAAGTTGTGGAAGGAGATTGAAGCGTTAAAGTATATGTGCTTAGAAGTACCACCGGACTTACAAAGCGAATATATCAAGCAAAGCGGTATTGTTGAGTCTCTAAAAATCGTAATCAACGGACTGTTTGGGAAGTTCGGTAGTCGCTATTCTGTCGTTTATTCGCCAGACTTAATGTTCCACACCACTGTCACCGGACAACTATGCTTATTCATGCTTATTGAACAGTTCGCAGTGTCAAATATTCAAGTTATATCGGCCAACACCGACGGTATAACAATTCGTGTGCATGACGACAAGCGTGAGCATTTAGAACAACTCATCCAATGGTGGAACACAAGCACTGGCTTGAATATGGAGTACACGCATTATAAGTCAGTCCATTATCGTGATGTGAATAATTATATAGCGCTACCATTAGACCCAACAGATAAGGTTAAAGGTATTGGTATTTTCGCAAAAGACGGGATCCGCAAGAACCCTGCGAACGCGATAATTCGAGATGCGTGTGTGGCTTATGCCAAAGATGGAACCGAACCAGAAGTCACCATAAACAATGCAACAGATATTACCAAGTTTCTACAAGTTATGAAGGTTACAGGTGGTGCTCAGAAGGACGGCGTACCACTTGGCGCATCAATACGATGGTATATTAGTGATGCTACCGATACCGCGATAAATTACGTTAGTAATGGTAATCAGGTGCAGTGCAGTATGAATGCCATGCCGATGATGAATTTACCCGATGATGGGGTGTTCCCGCCAGACTTAGATTATCAGTGGTATATCGATGAAGCGAACGAAGTGCTAATTCAAATCGGTTTGAAGTTTAGATTTTACATGCATCACGATGCTACAGATGAATATTATCTCTTAGATAACACCATAGCTCGAGATTATGATCTAGTGTTCAACGGATCCGTCGAACTGACAGAAAGAGTTTATAATAAACGAGTAAAAGCGCAATTAAAACTGCAAAACAAAACAAAATAGTTGACAACTGAAACAAAAGTGTTTTATAATAACTACAAGTTCTAGGGGATACACGAATGGAAAATGATAGCCAGATGGACATGTTTGACGATATACCAGAGTCGATACGCGCACCGGAAGTTTCACCACTTGAATCAAAAGTTGAGCAACGATTTATAAGCAACATTCGTAAGCTTGGTGGTGTTAGTTGGAAGTTCGTATCGATGAATAATCGTGGTGTGTCAGACCGCATCATGCTTTATCACGGTCGCACAATCTATGTGGAAATGAAGCGAGACAAAGGTAAAATGACACCGCTTCAAGAAAGCTTTCGTGACAAAATAATAAGCAACGGTGGTGAGTTTGTCACCATTGAAGGTATGAAAGGTGTTTCACAATTCTGCGAGCGACTTGCATCTGAAAAATCAGTTTGGAAGATTGCAATTCGCACATTGAATCAAGTTGTAAATAATATAAGTGGGTGGTACAAATGAAAAAATTATCAAGCTACGGAATAATGATCTAATATGAGTAATAACATGGGTGTTGGAACACCAAGCAGGGTTGATGAGCGATACTTCGCTGGTGGTACTGGGAATACAACTACCTATGCCATAAGTAGAGTGTGCCCAGCTTGTAAGAAGCAAAAGAAAGCTGGTCAATCACATCCGAAGTGTAGTCGATTGTTACAACAAATGAATATGAATGGTGAGATATGATTGAATACCATGTTGAGCATATAGAAAGAATCGATTGTCAGCTCTTTTTGCTGGGTATTCATTATGCGAAACGGTGGTGCAGTATTAGCTATGCGTTCGGTCTATTTGCAGATGGTATCCTAACCGGCGTTATAACCTATGGGTCACCGCCGAGTAGTGGGTTGTGCTCCGGCATTGCTGGTAAGCACAATGCTACAAACGTCTTAGAGTTGAATCGGCTATGCTTATCTCACAATCGACACAATGAGGCATCAATGCTGATTGGTGGTAGTTTGAAAATACTACCACCAGGGAAAATAATTATTAGTTTTGCTAATACAGCTATGGGTCATGTTGGATCTGTGTATCAAGCTACCAATTTTCTATATTGTGGACTTAGCGCAAAGCGCACTGATTGGTCGCTAAAATCCAAACCGCATCTTCACGGTCAAACTATCGCAGATGAGTTCCGATGACAACCAAACCGAGTAAAATTAATGCGTGATAAATATGGTGATGACTTCTATTTGAAGCCTAGATCGAGAAAGCACCGCTATGTCAACTTCACAGGTACTAACTGACATAAGAGAAAACTTATGTCAGATTTAAAATATTCCATACACCCTTACCCAAAGAAGATCGCAAATGAAAAAACTAAATAAAACAGACTTGCATGATTATCAAAATCAAACAGTGCAACATATTGTTGGTCATTCTGACTCTATGTTATGGCTCGGTTTAGGTTTGGGGAAAACTATATCATCACTAACAGCGTTCGATATTTTGCAAAAAATAGGTGCAATCAATGCTGTTTTAGTTATAGCACCTCTGCGCGTATGTCAGCTGGTGTGGCGTCAAGAGGGGTTGAAGTGGCAACATGTGTCCCACCTCACATTCAGTGTAATGTGTGGTAGTGAGAAAAAGCGCATTAGGGCATTGTTTAGAAAAGCCGATGTATATTTAATAAACTATGAATCTTTATCGTGGTTATCGATCCAACTTCAGCATTATTTTATTGATCAAGGTAAACCTTTGCCCTTCGACATGTTAATTTTTGATGAAGTTTCAAAGGTTAAACGATCTGCATCAAAGCGGTTTGAAGCGTTCTCCCCGATTGCGCAGTATTTCAATCGCAGAGTTGGGCTAACCGCCAGCCCGTGTTCCAACGGCTTACACGATTTGTGGGCGCAGTTCTTCATGCTCGATGGTGGTGCTAGATTGGGCACACATTACCCCACATTTCAATCTGCATTTTTCCACCAAGTTGGTCAGGCACAACACAATAAGTGGGAACCGTATAAAGATACCAGAGATATGATTGTAAATCGCATTAGCGATATGACCATTGAGATGTCAGCGGCAGATCATTTAGACATGCCAGAATTATTAGTTGTTGATGTTGAGATCGACTTACCACCAGCTAAAGCTAAATTGTATGCTGAGTTGGAGAAAAACTTCTTCATTGAGCTTGATGAGGGAGGTAGCATCGAAGTGTTCAACAGGGCGGCACTGTGTAATAAACTTTTACAATTTTCAAACGGCATTGTTTACAACTACCCTGACCCCGATAATATGGAGAATCAGGTTGAAGAGTTTATCCACGATGAGAAGTATAAAGCTTTGGATGACATCATCGCTAACTCGGGCGATGAACCAATACTCTTGGCATATAACTTCAGTAGCGAGCGCAGAGAAATCGAGAAACGGTATCCCAAAGCTAGATGTCTAACAGGTGTCAGCGAAGAAGAAGCTATTGAAATTATGACCAAGTTCAATAATGGTCAAATAAAACTGCTAATTGGTCATCCATTATGTTTAGTCGGTGACACTGAGGTTTTGACCGAAACCAGAGGATGGGTTAAAATAACAAACATCAAAGCTTCCGAGCGTGTTTTCGATGGTGTTGATTTTGTTGCGCATGATGGGTGCTCATATTCAGGCTACTCGACAGTAATTGATGTTTTCGGGATTGGCATGACACCTGAGCATCGGTTGAAAATAAACGAACAGTGGGTTAAAGGTAAAGATGTTAGAGATAATTCAAATACTAGACGAGAAGCGTGTTACACCTACAAGGGAAATGATACTTACATTAGTGCAATGTGTCCGATGCAGCGGTGTGAGCAAAATGACACTTCAATCCGTAAAAAAGCACAACAAGTTGCATCGGACACATTGTCAACTGTGTCAGCAAGACAAGTTTCACATGATGAGTCGCACAAGATTTTACTCGATATGGCGGCACATGCGAGGACGAGCAAACGATCATTTGGACGAAAATTATCAAGGTCGTGGGGTTGGTGTCTGTTTGGAATGGGAAGTGTTCGAGAACTTTTACAACGATATGTATTCGACATATTCGGATCACCTAACAATAGAGCGAATCGACGTGAATGGAAACTACGAAAAGTCAAATTGCAAGTGGATCACAATGTTCGATCAACAAGCAAACAAGAGAACAACAAGACGAGTAAGTTACAACGGTGTGCAAATGCACTTGGCCGAATTGTGCCGGCAGTCGGGGTTTTCCAAAACAATGCTACTCGTGAGATTGAACAAAGGAATGAACGGAGATCAAGCCGTGGCGGATGCTCGAAGATCGAACTACAGCAAGCGTGGAGCAAAACACGAAACATCGATTGGTCAACTGACGATGAGCGCACTGGCAACACAGCTAAATGTATCAGAAGCAACAGTGTCGAGACATCTGAAAACAAACAAGATCGAGAAGTTAATCGCAAAGAACATGTCTACGACTTAGTTAACTGTGGTGTTCGCAAACAGTTCCTTGTTCGGAACCCATCTGGTGATATATTCATATCGCACAATTCGGCTGGTCATGGTATAAACCTGCAAGAGTCATGCCACATTGTTGTGTGGTTCGGGTTAAACTACAACTTAGAATTATATGAGCAGTTTATTGGTCGCATTGATCGCCAAGGTCAAAGCAATCCTGTGCAATGTTTCCGCATAGTTTGTAGAGACACAATGGACTATGCTGTGATGGGGGCTCTATATAATAAAGATAAGACGCAATCAGCAATGCGTGATGCCATCGGATCGTATAGAGGTAAGGCTATTGATTCTGAAGTGTTGTACGAAGATATGAGCGTTGGACCACCACCACCAAAAATCGCACCACCACCACCAAAAATCGCACCACCACCACCAAATTGAGTTTTAAACAAAACACTTTACAGTTTAAACAAAACAGTTTATAGTGATCGTAAATTGATAAATCAAAAGGTGATAAAATGAAAATGCTAGATAGAATGCTAGATAGAATAACAAATCAAGGTGATCCTTGGTTGGATGTATGGTTGTCAATCTGTCTTATGTGCATGGTTGTTGGTATTGGTATTGGGATGCTGGTTGGTATCATACTCTCGGCAGGGATATGTTTATGAGCGACAAAGGTTTCCCATATATGGATGCCTTCCGATCTGGGAAGTTGAAAGCGACCGAAGACAGTGTGGATGTGTCAAGGTTGCAACTGGAACTAAGCAAACAACAAACCGCCAATAAATTTTTAGAAGAATCGTACGAGCGGCAGATGGACGAAATGGTTGCTATGCACCAGCGAAAGCTACGCAATCTGCGTCGCAAGATTTTGAAAGAGCTTCGAGATAGAAAAATAAAACTACAGGAATAAACATGCGTATTAAATCGGATGTGAAAAAGTTAATCGGTCGGAGGATTGTTACCATAGAAGGTTTGGCAACAAACTCGGAAGAGGTGCTTATAACACTGAGCGATGGTGAAAAATACGTGTTTTACCATGATTTTGATTGTTGCGAGCGTGTTGACCTGCATGATTTCGAGTTGTCATCGCACACAATCGCGGGTGGGACGATTCTTTCAGCAGAAGTGATTTCTGGTTCAAACTCTGGCGTGGAGCCAGAAGGGTCGTACGATCAGAGTTGGACATGGACGTTTTATAAGATTGAAACAACAAAAGGTGGTCTGTGGATGCGCTGGCTTGTGACTTCCAATGGGGAGTATTCCGAGGAAGTATCCTTTGCACAAGTGATTGATGTGATCGATTAGATAGGTATAACTATATCGCTTAACACAGCCACGCTTGGCGCAGAACTAACAATCTCCCCAGAACGAATATAGTATTTATTATTAACCGTACCTGTACCACGCACTCGCACAACACCACCATCAACCAACGCCATGAGTGATGTTGAACCATCTGTACTCGACAGTGTGGCAATTAATAACGGATCTTTCGGTAAGATCTCTTTGAACGCAACCCATGTGTTCGGGGTGGTTTCACCAATCGTGAGTGTTTGAGACACTGTTACATGGTTTGCTTCTATTGAAACTGCGTTAACAATACCTCTTGTTCCCACCGAATCTACAGTCACTGCGACAAACGAACTAACACCGATGAATGGTACAGTAGTGCCGTCCATGAATGTTGTTACCGATTTAATCTTAGGTTGTGGAACCTGCGCAGCGAGTAATCGCTTACCAAGTGTTCGCAACGCCAAAGCGTCGGTCATTAAGGCATTACTAACCGTCGATAAAAGTTTAGTACCAGCTGTGCCGTTGCGACGACATTTCGCCTGAACACCGCCGATGGCATATCCATGGATAAACACAGCATCCGCTTGGAAGCTAGAAACCGGCTCTTCTGTCAAACCCGTGATAACTGAATCTGGTATAGAGAAATCTGGCGACACAAGCGCAAAATTCCAAGGCTCCACAGGGTATCGTGGTTTGAACTCTAAGGTCTGCGAATTTGTTGATGGTATGATGATTAAACCCATATCCTTTGCAAACTGGCTAAGCGCTTCTATGGGTGTTTTATCACTATACCCATACGCACCAGCGGTGATATTCCATACTGGTGCTGACCAGACCACAGTCCAACCATTGGGGGCTATCAAATCTGCAATTTGTTGGTTAGTTTGTAACGAGCCAAAGTTGACAGTTTGAGGTTGTACATAAGGTTTGCTTAATAGTGCGCTAATACCACGACCAGAAATACTTACAGACTTCTTACCATAAACCCGTGTCGTTGTTATCTTCTCCACCAGCATATGCCACACAACACTGTTAATTGTGATATATATAATTTTTGCCGAACCGTTTGCATTCTGTTTTATCAGATCAACTTGCGCAGGATCATCCAAAGTCGATGAAAACTGCCAAGAGGTGCTATCGGTATCGAACGACATGTTTGCAGTGCCAAGATGAATAGCTGTCACCCCATCGTCTAAAGTTGCTGTTATTATATTCTGCATTGTGTAAACCTCTTGTGTTGGTATTATAACAGTAGAGCCGCCGCCTGGTGGATCAACAGGTGGATCAACAGGCGGTAAATCAATCCATGGTGACTTACCACGTGGTGGTTTGCGAGCGGTCTCAACCGGCACGCAGCGTTTGATTTTCTTAGGTGTCGCACTGGTGAACGAGCTACATGTCCAGTTTGAGTTCACCCCGATCACATGTTGCTCAACCACATAACCCGTTTTGCCGAATGTTAGTTCAAAATCAGTGCTTGGTTGATAATTCGGGTTTTGGGTGAATGTGAAATCCAAGCTCGGTGTGTAATCATAAGGTGCATCTGGTTCCAAATAAACCAATCTCAGAATATCGTGCTGCGATGTGCCCGAATCTTGAATTGGCGCACACCATCTGTCAGGATAAACCTTGGTCATCTGCTCCATAATTGCGCATAAATACAAATCTACCGCTGAAGCTTGCTCACTGACAAGACAAAGCGCAAAATCAATAAACGTCCCCTGCTCTTGCACAAAACATGCACTACCAGCAATAAAAGTGCCATCCTGTTGGGTTGATACCAGTTTATAATCACTTCTTGTGCCGTTTTCAGCTACGAAACATAGTTGTGGGATTAGGAAGGATCCATCTTGCTGGATAGCGTTCACTTTGACTCGTTTGAATGATGCTTGTTCTTGTGGAGACTCCAATTTACCAGTTGATTTAGTTGCGTTCTCAACAAGCCCACATGTTTTCAGTGTGGTGAAATTGAGAATGTTGGAATCGTAATTACCAATCATCCCACCAACTACATCAACCAAGGTTGCAGAAAGTTGACCACCAAAATCATAATATCTAGCTATAAATTGCGACGATAAACCATCAAGTGTTGCACTAATTATTGCTGTTTGACCTGTTGTTGCGGTAAAGTCACCAACAAAACCACCTGTCACATCCCCGATCAGAGCATTTATATCGCCACTGGGACTTCCAACCACAATCGGTGTTCCGAAAACAAAGTCGCCGGTTGGGGTGTAGCTAAGGTTAGCTACAAATATGAAGTTGTTAGATGGGGTATAGGCCATTGCTGACCCTTATTGCGGTATGACTGGGCTGTGCGTAATCGGTTGCACAAAACGTTCAACACACGCCAATGTTACTGTTCCATCCACCACTGTTTGACCAGGTACTGTCGCCCATACTGGCTCTGTGACACCCGTTGTTCCTGCAATTGTGACCTTGTAGTAATAAGGTGTTGTTGATGGATCTGTCGGATAGCGCAGTTGGTTTATTGCTAACACTTCTTCCTTTATCCAAGGTGTTCCCTGCTCTGGCGAACATGTTATTAGGTGTGGCACATCGTTTGTAATATCAACAATCAACTCAAACGTACCGTTGTTAGTGCTAACACTAGCTGTCAAAGCTCCATCATCTACGCGATAACTTCTAACATTCCAATCCGCAACGCCCAATGTTTCGGTGATAGTGCCTGATAATACTTTCGTAAATATTTGTTCAAAGTAAAGCGCATCAATGCTCGCTTGATCTAGCGATTTGCTGTAGATACGGAACTGGTCTATTCGCCCTATGAAATTCCGACCCGCTGTTGAACCATCCCCATAAGCTGTCCCAATTTTAAATGTAGCATTGTGAGAAATAGTAACACCAGTCTGGTTTACTTTTATATCACCATTACTAAAAACTGCAAGATCTGTACCGTTAGTACACCTAAGTATTAAATGTGTCCAAGTGTCTAGTGGTATATCCGCATAAGACAGATTTGCTGCGTTGAAAACACCATTGTTACCCCACCCTACAGCCCAAGCACCCGAACCGTCTTGAAAGCCGACAACACCCTGTGCAGGTGTACCAAAATGATTCCCGAAAATGCCGTGATAATTACCGTTTGTTGTGGGTCTAACCCAACATGATATTGTGAAGTTATCCCCTAATATTGTTGAGGGGTTTATAGGAACGTCAATTGTTGCGTTAGCATTCGTATCGCCGGTAAACTGTAATGCGTTTCCCAAATACCCCTCAAATGGTATTTGGTCGCCCACTGTTGCGTTATGACTCCCTGTTTCATCTATCAGCGTATTCCCACTGATATTATCCATCGTATAGAAAGCCGCTAGGTCATCCCACACACGCAACTCTTCATACAACGATAAAACTTCCCCATCTACTAACGCTCTATTGAACAGATAAAGTTGATCAATAGCTCCGTTCAAAAAATCCCCAGAAGCACCACTATTTTTCCCTAACAGCAAACCTGTTCCGTTCCATGTAAAACCACTTGCAGCTTCTGATAGAAGTTTTACCCCGTTCAGGTATATTGCAATGTTAGATCCATCATAACTGAAAAGGATATGTGCATAGCTTGTGGTTGGAAGTACGTCTGCTACAGCGTGCCAAACTGTGCCATCATAGTAGCCAAGAGTGTTTGAACTGCCTGCTACATCAAGAGCCAAAATCCGCCTAGGTGTCGCCTGATCAAACAGATACTGCCCTAGCGCACTTGTATTAATCTTGGCATAACAAGACACAGACCATGAAATCATAGACGCGATTGTCGGCATTGTTGCATAATCGCTTGTACCGTTGAACAGTAGTGCATCTCCCAAGACACCGTTTGTCACACTTGTACCAGACAATGTGATGTCATACGTAGATGTTTCATCTTGCAGTGTTACGCCTGATATTGAGTCCATTGTATATTTAGCAATATAATCTATAGGTAGGATAATATGCTCTCGGGATAGTAACCCAATTTCAAATGGAGAAAGTACACGATTAAACACTTTAATGTTGTCCGCATAACCATCTAGCCTGTAGTCTGTGTTAGATCCTTCTCTACCAATATAGAGATCAGCTAAGTTTGAATACGCTATATTAATAGAATAGTGGTGACAAAGAATCCCGTTAAGGTAGAGTTTCACTTCGCCTGCTGAGTAGATAAAACCCAGGTGATTCCAAGTATTAAGAACAACGTCTGCTTCCGTTGTAGGAGTAAATATTGCTGTTGAGGTTATAGCTGAGTCACGCTGTACAAAATTCAATACTGGATTTGTAGCCCCATTCTGCAACGCTAATGAGAACCCTTTCCCACTAATCAGATTTGTTGATAAAATAACCTTTAAGTTATCCGGAAAAGCTGCTCCTATTGACCTACAGTTAAACCATAACGAAAAACTCATATCCTGGTTAGCGACAATACCACTAACCTTTGCATACCCATCCACGTTGTCAAGTTCGACACTACCACCAACGGAGAACGGCGATAATGCGCTACCAGTGAAACCACCAGTGAGCGCACCTTGATGTGTTGAGGTTTCATCAACTAAAATACCACCACTGACTGTGTCGGCTTTATAATGCGCTATGAAATCTTTAATATTTGCCACAATTACGCATTCCCTTCAGTTAGCAAGCCACTGGTAATACTTATTGTCCCACCCGCTATTGCGCTTGTTGTGTTAAAGATGATTTCTTGTCCACTAGCCGATGTGCCGCATCCCATGTCGGCTACAAAGTTGCCATCCGTATCAAAAAATCGACACCATGTTATAACCTCTGTTGCATCGGCGGCAATGTCGTCCCCAATGGTGTCGAATGTCAACACACCAGCCGCGACTGTGCCGCTGGGTTTAGAAAGCGTACATGTGCCAACCAGCACTTGCGCAACAATGGCTACACCAGTTGCAGGTCGTGTTGCACCGTAGAACTCGATATAAGCCGACGAACCTGCACCAGTGTCCAATGCGTTTACGATTTGTGTTAGCCGCGAATTACGCAACGCTGTTGAAAATCCAATACTCATAAGTTATACCGTGTCAATGTCGCCCCGCATTTCTATGCAGAACGTAAAATCAGGATCAGTCTCAGGGCCTTGCGCAATAGATTGAATTAACCATGGCGGCGCGCCAGCGCCATACGTGTTAAACCGCAACACATTACCTGCACTCCAACCTGCACCCCAACCATCTAGCGGTATTGTGAAATACGGTTGAGCAGTATTAGGGTTGATGGGGGCAATATTACCAGTTATTGTGACCGAGGTTAATATTTGTCCTACATGTTCGCCAATCACATGAACCAGTGCCGCGCTGCTGAATAAAATCTGCCAACGCTCCTCAATGCAACTTGCGTTATCAACAACAATCGGATATTGACTATTATTGTATTGTGCAGAAACATCATCACCAATCAATACATCAGACCATAGCCCAGACCATGTTTGTTGATCAAACGGGATTGACGTTCTGGCAAACAAGTTACCAAAAATCAGCGCATTTGATACCAATGTATCAGCAAGCGGAAAATCATGTGTTAGCGGTTGAGAGAGTGTTAGTGTGCCTGTGATTTGCACATCGACCAACATCGCCATATCTTCGATACGGTCAGTGATTGTTAGTGGTTGAGAGATACCTGTTAAGTCGCCCCACAGGATTGTTCCTAGATCCATATCCGCAGTATAGGTTGACGCTAAAATTTCCTGACCCGCACTATCTCTAACACTTAATTTAGAAATACGAACCCGCCCGAGATTGGTAGTGGTAGCTTGAGTGTAGGTTCCAGTTGTAACCTGATCGTTCAATACTACAACAACGTCACCGTCTGCAAAAACAGGAATGCGACCATCTTGTGGTAATCGAACAGGGTTTAGACCTAGTATACTTGAATCGAGTGGTAAAAATGTCTGACTAACTGCGTTATATAAAATGGTGTCAGCAAAAACATGAGCCGGTTTAAATATATTACCGTCAACAACCGCGAGTGGGTTGTACCAGCTTTTGGATTCATTGCCAGCCGCAACCACCCAATCACCGAAGTTGATTGAGATGACACCAGTTTCATAGTTGATCCAACCTTCCATTCCCGCACCGAGTATATAACCTGTCGCATCGGCACTAATGCTAATTAGTGTGCCATCAGTTTGATTAGCTCGAACCTGCAACGACTGAACTTTAACCGGCGCACTAGGCACTCTAAACACAGCGTTAGAAACAGGTTCTTTACCTGCTTCGGTTGCTAACGACTGCAAAGTGAACGTGTTGGCAACGTTTGTTTGCCATGATGATATTGAAACAATGCCGGTTGTGTAATCGATTGTGCCGCCGAATGTACCCGCACCTGTTGCGGGGTCAATGTTGTAAAAAACAGAACCTGACCTATCAACAAACACATCACCACCCAACGTAAATCGTACAGAACCAGGTACGATTGTTTCATCGAACCCGTCTGTCAACTCAACATCAACATTAGACAGCGTTACAACATCTTGTCGCGTTGATGTAGAATCTGTTTTGCGGTAATGAACAGTAACAACACCTGATCCATCTTGCGGAAATGGCGCTATAGCATCTGTATTAGCATAGCCCGTATGAACGGTCGAATATGTAGCCTTCGGCTCTGCCCTGAACGCACCCGCATAAGTTGTATTGGCAGGGGTTTCACCCGTTTTTTTCTTAGAGTATGTTGGTGTTATCAAAGTAACAATGCTGTCGGGTGCGAACGTTATAATACCTGTCACAAGATTCACGTTTGAGCTTAGCACTGTCGATCCATCTGGTTTTTTCAGCAAACCAGCACCGTTGTCGCGTGCGGTCACAATACCATTAATACTTTGTCGTGATATTTCGGCTTCGGCTTTATAGGTTAATGAGTTAGGTGTCACGTTCCATTGCATTTGAATACTGTTCGCAACAATGTTTGTGTCCTGCAAATCCAACGTTAGAAGTGCGCCAGATTTAACCGGTGCGTTAAATGTTTTACTTAGCGGTACACCCGTATCATAGTCCATTGTGAATTGCGTACCACCCAGCGGTAGTGTTGTTGGTGTAAACTCAACCTCACCTGTACCATGCTTAACCGTGCCGGTAGCATCGCCAGTTATAATACCTTGTGTGTCTGCTGAAGCTGTTCTGGCCGAACCGTCATTCCAAGTGATAACCAGAGTGTTAGGTGCGACACCTGTGTTTGTCAACGTATGTTTAACGGCAAAAGGTTTGGTTGTCAGGTTTGATCGGTTATAATAGCGCGCAGACTTTGCGAAGCTGAATAAAATCGCACTGTTCGCATCTGGTAGTGCTGAGAAGGTGACTGAGATTGTACCTGTTGCATAGCTGATTGTACCTGACCCAATACCTGATTCCTGACCCAATAGACCACCAGTGCCGTTATCATATAGCGTGTACCACTCACCCAATGCGCGATAACTGACACGGACAGAACCGGGCAGTGGAGCTTGCGGTAGCGTATTAACCCATACAAAACCGCGATTAGCACCGGTCACAAAAATCTGTGAAGTATCTGCAATTTTTACGGGCGCAACAGCGGGTCTGAACGAGACCGTTTTGTTACCACCGTAACTAGGTGATGACGCGCTGAAAGAAATACTACCTTCCATGTAATCGGTTGTACCGATAACTGTCGCACCGATCTTCAAGTTACCACCATCGTCAACAATACTCCCGCCGACGACAGGTATATTCAATGTACCCGGCAGGTATGGCGAACCAATATAAAACGATGTGTTTGCACTGAATATTGTGCCGATAACAATAGATGCCAAAGCTTGCGCACTATCATAAAGCGGATATGATTCACCGGCCATGTTCGCATCTATTATTGCCAACTCTTGTAACGAGCTTGGTATCACTTGCGAATAAACCGAATCAACTTTTACAGTCAAATCAGTGTTACTTGCAGCTAAAGCTAGTGGTCGAGCCGAATAATATTTGGCGGCATTGGCAACGACTGTATTTTTAATGACCGCTGTCGATATAGTTGTGTCGAATCGACTAATTTGAGAGCCAACAAAATCATAACCGAGTTTTTCTGAAATCTCTAAGTTTATAATGCGTCGCTTAAACACACCGCTCACATCAGTAAACTCTTGAATAGATTCAGTGATAGTGACAATCTTCACATACTGCGTTTCGCTGTCACTATATTGCGTTAAATAGAGGACATCGCCAACGCCTGGTATTGGTGAATTGACCCCTTGAAAAATTGTAATCAGCTTACTATCTTTCCACTGTGTCGCCCACAAGAAGCCAGCATAGTTCGCACCCTTAGCGCGGTAATTTTCAACCCGTGTTTGCGCGGCAGGGCGACGATCAAACCAGTCTTGCGTACTAAATAAATTAATACCAATCTTCTCATCTTTCGGAAGACGACTGATAATCATATGACTACCGAAGTATTTGTCTTGGGTTTGCGTTTGAATCGCAGGGAACACTTTACGCATGTGAACTGCACCATAAGTGCGATCCAGTGTGCTAATGTCTTCAAAGATATTATTGCTCAATCCATCAACAATCACATTACCCGTAATCGCACCCCCACCTTGCGGTGTGTCATCCATCGTGTCTGATTCAAAGATTTTAATATCTTGCGTTTGAATTGGCATACCGGTTAAACCTCAATGAATTTTAAAGCAACACTGTAGATGTGTTCTACGGTTGGATCACTAATATCGTAAATTTGCTCAGCTTTAACAGGACTAATATTACCACTTCTGCTGAACATTACAGTATATGCAACACCGTGAAAAGTCAATGTCATAGTTGTATCTGGCACGTTGGCTTTAGCTAACAAGGCATCTAATACTGATTTCGTTATCCAACCACTATTCTGAGCACCAGCGATTGTTATTATTCGACCTTTCGTTTGCACAGCTTCTTGGACGATGAGTGCCCCTGTTAAAGATCGCTTGACATCCTGAACGACATTTGACCAACCGTATTCGTCACGCCATACCAAGTCTTCTGGTAGAGTTATTGTATCGAGTGTTATCGCCATTATGCAGCGGCTCCAGATTGTTGTAACGATTCCAACATTCGCATAGTTGCGTCATCCTTAGTAAAGCGACCCGTGGCCTGTTGTCCATCAACATTAAAGTTGATGTTGATTGTTTCAACATTCGCACTCTCACCAACAGCACCACCGGTAGCGAATCTCTGCGGCATTATACCCTTATTCAAATTATTAAAGAAGTCTTGACCGAAAGATTGCACTGTCGATTTGCGCATTACAAATTCACCAGGTGTTAGCAATGCACGCACAGTGTCACCTAAACCTGATCCACCAACACTACCGCCAGTTGCAAACTTTCTAATCTTCTCTTTTGTTAAAAGTTTATCTAAAGCTTCCTTATCGGTAGGGATTGCTATGCCACGCGTCGTCAGGTTGCGAGCAAACACCTCTGAGATACCGGCTTTCTTAGCGTTGACCAGATTGTCACTTCGTTGTTTAGATGTTAACTCGTTGGTCGCTGTGCTTGATTTATCTGTACCACCGCTACCCATTTCGAACAGCTCGGAACCACCGCTTATGCTGTTACGTTGTTGGAGTAAGCCACGTAGCTTCCCAAAGAAATCGAAGCCGCGAGTATATGACTTACCAGCACGACCTTGCTGTTTTAATGTTCTGTTAATTTCCGAATTTATAGCCGCAACTTTTGATAAATCTGATATTGAGCCACCTGACAACGCACGTACAGATGTAACCATACCATTGAGCTGGCGGATCCAAGATTTCATATGAATGATGGATGCCCCAACCTCATAACCAGCACCGCTTGTACCGGCCAAACGTGTTTCCACGCGACCCTTGCGCAAGTTATATTGCGCAGCCAGAGCTTTCGCCATTTCGCTTGCTTTTGGTGCATTGTTGGCTATCGCTTCTGGTGTGAAAGATTTCTTGGTTTTAGATCTATTTTTCAGGAACGCTGCGAATGGGTCATCATCCTCAACAAGACCACCTGTGGCATATTTACGCACACTCGCGACACCGTTATTCATTGCGTGCATTGTTGCTGCTCCGAACTTCTGAACTGCAGACTTGCGCATTATGAACTCACCTGGTGTTAATAATGCTTTTACAGTATCACCATTGCCGGAACCTGGCACTCGATCTTTGCGTTTAATGAAACCGCCTGTAGCTTTCTTCTGAATACTCTCAGTGACTGTTGATAGTTTTTCCTCACGAGTAGTCAATGTTATTTGTGTATTTTTTAATTTGGTAAGCCGTCTTTCCAGTGCGTCAAGTTTGCGGACAACCTCGTCATCATTGATGGTGATAAGCAACTCACGCCTACCTTTCAACTGTTTGTCAATCTTGGTGATTAGCTTTTCGTAATCGAGTAGCTGATCTGCTGACGATTTAATATCAGCCGCACGACGTTCTTGAGCTGTACCTTCACGAGCCAGAATATCTTTTTGCGAACTAGCAACAGCATCGGATGCTCGCGTATAGCTAACCAAAGCCGCATCAATATTGGCGACGGCGGTTAATTGCGCGACCGAACCATCTTCTGCGGCCTGTTTACGTGCGTTTTCCGTCCTAATGACATCTTCCAACTGACTCATCGCTTTCTTATTTAGTGTTACTATTTCCCCAGCCTGAGTCTCTTTGTCAAGTGTTGCAGCTTCATCCAACAGCTTGATAGCGGCATATCGTTCGCTTTGCGCATCAAGATCCTTTTGATAGTCTGCGCGCTGGTCACCGCGGATTTCTCTTATAAAGTCTGCTGTACGTTTCTCATTATCTGCAATATCATCTTGGATTGATTTTATATTTTTAGCAAAATCAGCATATTCTTTGCGCATTTTTGACAGACGCGACTGAAGGGTAGTGACAGCATCGCTATTTATACCCCTGAGTTTATCACCAAGTTCGATTTGCAACGCCAGTTGCTTTCTATTATTACCCTCAGCACCTTTTATTTGTGCATTGTAGAAAGACTCCCATCGTGTCTTCTCAGCTTCTAAAAACCCCAGTGTCTGCGCTTGAACCTTGGCATCTGTGGTGTCGCGCAACTCTTGAAGTGCGGATTGGAAATCCACCTCATTATCCAATCTCGACTGCAAAGCCAATGCTTGTGCGCTAGACTCTTCTTCGATGGCCGCAATTTGAGCAGAGTTATCCACTTTCAATCGTTCACTCTCAGATTGCATCGAATCAATCATTTTGGTAAATGAATCAGTCCTAAGTTCATTTATTGCGCTTTCCGCATCTTTGGTTCTACTAGCGTTTTCAATGATTTGAGTTTGGGTCTTCTGAAGCTCTGCAATTAAACTTTGATCTCGCGCCAGAATGCGCGCCTTTTCAGCATCATCAATGCCGATTTTATCATCAATATATCTATTATATCTTGCGGTCACACCGTCAAGCTTAGATTGCAAATCACCCGTGTTGAACACGAAATCAATCGGGTTTGTGAGAATTAGAACCAGCTTCGCGACCGCTGCAACCAGACTTGCAAATATAACATCCAACGCAACGAACTCGGAAGCAATAGACGCACCAAGGAATATTAGTAGACCAGGCAAACCAAGTAAACCCGAAGCCAATCGTCCTATAGCACTAACGACACCTTTTATTATTTTTGGTACAGCTTCCAATATGCGTGTGAATAAGCCAAGCTTCTTAGTTGCACCCGCATACACGAATGTCGACGCGGCCGAAGATGCCAGGGAAGCTTTTTGCGCATTAGCTAGTGCTAATTCGGAAGCAATCAAACGCCCATTAGTAGCTGTAACCTTGGCTTTGATTGCCGCGTTTTCAACATACAATGTGTTCTGGGTCGCAATAGCTTTTGTTCCGGCACTGTGCGCAAGCGCTAGTTCCGCTTCAGAAGCACTCAACACCTTTGATGCTGCGCTGACTTGTTGTCGGGTGGCGGCTAATCGCACCTCATGCGCCAAAGCACCTTTTGCTGATATTTGAGCACGACCACGGACAATTTCTAGCTGAACCTCAGCTTCCATTTCCTTAAGCACGGCCCGTTGTGCAACAACACCTTTTTGTCGCTTTTTAATAATGTCGTTGGTATCTTGAATCGATGCTTTCTGGCGAACTAGGGCAAGTTCATTTTCTGCAAGCGTATTGGAAGTAGTAATGGCCGCAGTTTTTGCAGACTCCAAATTCGTTTGCGCTAATTGTATTCTCTGTGCTGCAATCTGACTGAGCGATCTAGATCTTGCGAGCGCAATTTTCTCAATATTGCTTTTCTCAATATTGGAATTAAGTTGATCTTGTCGAGCAGCAGCACCTTTTTGTGCGGACAAAGCCACAACATCTGTGATAGTTCTTCGTATGGATTTGGCATAATCCACAACACTGGCAATGAACTTGGCTCCTAAAAATAAACCTGCAACTTTAGTTGCAACAATTAGCACCCGCGTAAATGCACCAACGTTTTCCGCAAGACCATTTATCACATTGGCGATAGTGGTATTACCACTACTGAACGTAGACAACAATAATGTCCATTCTGTACGCACGTTCTGAAATGCTCGACCAATGGTGAGTGGTAGTTTAGCATTCTCGGCTGCTAATTTCTCAGACTGACTTAATAGTGCAGCTGTGACACGCTGTGCTGTGAGTTCTCCGGCTTTCGCCATTTCGCGTAATTTACCAATCGGTACGTCCAAACCTGCGGCAAGAGCAAGACCAATACGACCGCCGTTTTCCATGATCGCATTAAATTCTTCACCACGGAGCACACCCGAAGCCATGGCTTGTGAAAATTGTCGAACAACAGATGCGGATTCTTGCGCAGAAGCACCTGAAATCCTTAAACCCTGTGATAGTGCTCTGGTGACACCCAAAGTCGTCTGCATCGTACCACCAGACGCTTGGATTGCACGATTCATTCGGGTAAATAAGATGATGTTTGAATCTAGTGCCGAGCCTGACTCTTTAGATATTTTAACCAGTTCTGCTTGCGCGGTATTGAAATCTTCAGTGCCATCTGTCATCAGACGGAGCTTGGCTTCCAATTCAACTGCGGCATCTGAGGCGCGAACTAATCCTTTTGCAAGCTGAATACCAATATTAATGCCGACGAAACCCAACAGTGTTGTTTGAACACGCTTTAAAGTCCTGTCAAACGCGTTCATCTTGGCTTGCGCCGAACGGAAACCTCTAGTGGTATTGTCAACCGCTTCTATTACTATCCGTTCTTTCAAATTAGCCATTGATACACCCTTCTAGTCTTCAGATTGCGACATAACAAAGTCTAACGCATGTTGATAAAATGTCCAATCATAATCTAATATGTTCGAATGACCTCTTTCGACTAATGCGGAGATTGTGGTGTCTAGTCGCTGTAAGAACTCTTTTCCGTTGGGATGGTTTCCGTTGGGATGGTTTCCACTTGGAACATTGTCTGCGCCATGTTTGACGCTATCATTAAAAAAGTTGAGTTTAACTCTTTCATAGCTTCTACTAACTTCTCGATGTCGCTTCCTGTCAGATCTTCCAAAGTGTAGTTGTCACCTGATTTGTTTTTAACCACCATAAACTCGGAGAAAATATCAATAATATCGTCGAATCGTTCTCCCAGTAGTGCGCTAATGTTCAACTCTTCCCCGTCTTTAGGTACAAGTAGATCGTAAAAATTGCTAATCATTTTACGAATACTCCGAAGGCGTAATTCGCTAACCACAACTTTAAAGTCGCTCAATTCTACTGTTTTCTGCTTCATAATAAATTCCTCTTGGTTTATGAATAATAAAGGGAGCCGAAACTCCCTTTATCAAGTTTAACTATTGCTTATGTGTATGCAATATCTGTTTCGATTTCATAACCTGAAACCTTACCGGTTGGTGTGTTCAGTGTACCATTCAACTCAATAGTGGCGAAATCAGATGATAAGAAATCAACACCGGTTTGTGGTGCAAGAACCGCTTCAAACACATTCACAGTAACTTTAGATTGATCTGCAAAGTTTTCACCATCCATCAACAGTGCAACCTTGATTGAAGCGTTCGTACCACCTTGCACTTTGTTCGATGCAATGGTTGCGTGTGTAAAGTCAATATGCAACACATCACCTTCGGTGATTGATCCACCAGCTAGCACTTCGATCAAACCCATCTCAGCATTGCTGATCGCATAATCTGTGCCGAGCACGTATGTTGTGGCATCTGTGACATCTTTTACAACGACAGCACTAATACTACGGATGCTAGTTTTAATCATCTTGCCGATATGAGCAGTATGCGCTTCACCAGTAATAGAAGCTCCGGCAACAGCGCCATCTGCAACATTTCCGAGGAAAGCTAATGCCAGATTATCTTTATCCAAATCATCCAACGTAATTGCGATTTCAGCCGGGGTTTTAATTGCGACCGAATCTAAAACTTGACCCAAAGAACCGCGCAATTTGGAAATGCGCTCTTTGATTTCTGAGTTTTCTTTGATTTCCATTTTGGTAGCATTACCAAAACGCAACCAACCTTGAGAAACACCACCCACAGTGCGCTCATAAAATACTGTACCTGAACCAATAAAACCAGCCATAATAATCTACTCCTACAATTTATAAATACGGATTAAGCATCTTGCTATATTTTTTATGCGCGTTCTCTTTTGCGCTCATGTTCAATTTTGATGCTTTTATCCGCATCAATGGCTAAGCGTACACGGTCGCCACGATCATTATTAATATCATTAATACAAACAACCGCACCATCGATAACCATGGTAGAACCTTTCTGCAACTCTACTGCAAGCTTCACTGTATTGCAACGCTTATTTACTGACAATAATGTGATTTTAGATTCCGCAATCTTCACCCAACAACTTCGGGTAAGCTGAGTGAACATAGACATTATATAATGTTATTAGTTTTTAAATAATCAATTGTGCTATCGCTAGGGTTCATCTCAGACACTGGTGTACCCTTGTCGTAAGTTTTACCTGCGTGCGTGTGATTCTGCTTCAATGTCAACTCACCATCAGCTAAGGGTTTAACCTCACGTTTGGTTGCGCTTCGTTTGGATTCTTTCTTCATTATGAACTCCTAGTTTATATCACTGTTTCGACAGTGAACATCATCGGTATATAAATCATATTATTATTATAATCAGGTCTGTTGAATCCACGCTCATCATCGACAAGTTGCATCACACCGATTTCTGGGGAGACTCGCCAACCTTTGAGAAGTTGCACAACTTCCAAAAACTTCAACCCACCATGGGTTTTGCGCAAAGATTTTGGACATACGATAACAATTTGCCACAACATTTTCAACTTCTGTTGACGAGAACTAGCGGTACTATTCAACGGATCGGCTCTGAAACCAGCGTTCAAAACCAAACATGCAATCCGATCATCGTCATGATCAATGTTAGTGAAAAACTCATTATCTAGTTTTGCAGCATCAGCCTCGGAGAACACCATGTCAGTCGAAAACAACGGCTCAATCTTAGCTATGATTAAGTCTTCCGGATCGAAAATATTAGCAATAGTCAAAACACACCTCTACTTTTTAGCTTTCGCTATTTCTTTCTCAAGATTAGCACGTAAAATCTTGCGCAATCTCAATTCTATTTTATCAGCGGCTCTTTGTGCATCGCCGCGAGCGTCCGGTAAATGGACATATCGTTGCTTCAGTTTACCACCAGCAACACGTTCAAAGATACTCTCGTATCCGTTTTTCATTGTGGCGACAAATGAGTTCTCAAAAAAATACTTACCAGCCCAAGCACCACCAGCACCAGCATCATTGCGCATTTTACCCGCGTAGCGCGCTGCAATCTTATTCGTACCCATCCAAATCTCACCACGACTACTGCGCTGGCGACCCTTCGGTGTTGTCTTTTTAGCCCTAACTCTGCGGAAACCACCAACTGGTGTTCCGGCACTTCTGGGTATTGCGCCACCTAATTCTTTGTGTCCCTCGTTAACTAGCTGTCGAACAGTTCTTCTTGTAGCCCTACGCACTTGTGCGGGTCGAGCTTTAAACTCACGAGCAATAGCTTCTTGGCCTTCAATGCGAATGCGCATTCTCATACTACCGCTCCAATATAATTTGGATCTTACCAACCGATGCGGGTCTAATTTTAAACACGTTGTATGTCGCACCATGTACCTTCAGTTTCGATTTAGGCTTAACCTTTTTACCATCCTCGTCGTTTAATGTTACAACAGGATATACAATATCCATTCTGTCGCCGAGTTCTTCGTCTAGGTATTTGAACTCAAAGACACCTTTAAACTGGTCAGAAACCCCACCAGAAGATCTAATATGCTCAATATCATCACCAAGTATGCTTAATATTTCAACATCTGGGAATGTCTGTGAAAAACTAACCATTATGTAATATTACCTTTACGGATTAATATTTCTTTTGACCATGTTTTTGTTTTTGGATCCGAGAGTTGCACTTCCAATATTGCCTCACCATAAAACGGTTCTGCGAGCAACGCTATTGCAGCGGATTCGGCTTTTGTAAACTCAACAACAATTAAACTATTTGCAAGATCTGTACCCAATGCACCCATATCCACACTCACCTCTGTACTTATAATAGCAGTTCGATCTAGTGTTGTGATGACAGCTTTTGCCGTCCCAGACGGGGAGATGATAAAAGGTTTTCCCTCCTTCTCCAAATTACACGGAATCTCAATGTCGTCGCCAGTTATCAATATAAACATTATATTAACCTATATCCGCTGTTAAATTGTCATCAATCCGCATCGTTAAATTCAGATTTCTGATCGACATGTTACCAGAGTTCGAGTTTGATTTCATCGTCAATTGGTTCTGGATGTTCATAGTCAATCCATTACCAACAAAAACAGTAGTGGTCGCCCCGCCAGAACCACCACCTTGGGCACCCATACCTCGTAAAATAATCATAACCGAGTCCTAGTTATAGGGGATGCTGCATTTGGCGCAAGAGCAAACCTAGCTATCTCTGTGGTGTTATCTTCTTTATAGAATATCATCTCACTACCTACAATATCCCACTTACCACCTTCAATTTGTTTGATAAAGTCTACGTCTAATGCTACTTTTGCACCTACGAGATTTGTCCAAACTTCTTGAGCAATATCGAGCTTATCTTGAGCAGTTACAACACTGCCAGTAGAAATCGTTGTTCCGAACTGCGATAACTGATTAGTCATAAATACTAAATTGTTAGGTTCAAAAGGTTCAGTACCCAGTGTCTCAGAAACAGTATTCCCACCTGTTAATTTGAAAGCACCATCCACCTTTTCAGTTCCTACACGCCAGTTTCTAAGTAGCGTTACATTCAAGGCAGAACTGATAGCTGGGTTTTTACCATCAGCCACAGCAATACCTAAGTACCCAAAAGCTAGCTGTTCATCTTCAGTAGATGTAATAGCATCCCACAGCTCTTGGGTGGTTAGTTGATTTATCGTATCTTCACACATGATCCGCTCGTCGACCATATAGAAATCCATATAGCCGGAAGCGTGTCCTGTGTAACGTATCACTGTTGCCATTCAGCTAGCTCGCTAAAGTTTCAGGTATTCTTGAAGCTGGGATAGCAAACCCATCAGCGGCAGTAAATGTACCGCTGATTGCTGAACGTTTAATCTTATTGCTTGAAGCTGTGCTTGAGTTTCTTAATTTCAAACAAACAGCTCTATCTACGACATGTTGTTGTGATACTGTTTTACTCGTACCTGTGGCAACTTCATCAAAGTACCAGAAGGCTGCTGTCCATCCAGAGTTGTGATTGGTAGGTAACGTACCTGATAAAGTAATAACTGCACCTGTCCAACTGGTGTAAGGATAAACTTCTTCTGTTAACGTACTTTGATTCCAGAGATGTAAGACACCTACTTGTGGGAAATCTTTCGGTAAATTAGCTATCAAAGTTACTGTTCCACTAGACGTACCATTACCTGCGCCGGCTAGTGTGAAGAATAGATTATCAGGCTTCTTACTACCTGCTCCACTCTCAACAAAAGCACTAACTCTGTCTGCACCACCTGCAACAACTAAGTTACCTGTCCAACCTAAAGGTTTAGTAACAGGAGGAGAGTAAGGAGTACCTGCAGTATCCCTTGACTTCCAATTAGATCCTACTGCATTAATTGCATAACCACCTTGAGAATATTGACCAGAAGCATTAAACAATGGTGTTGCTGGTGTTACCGTATAACCACTTCCTGCTGTTATATATGCCTCACCTACAATACCATCAACATTAACTGCTGTTTGACCAGAAGCTGTCAACCATTGCGCAACATGGTAAACATCAGAATCAGAACGTGAATTGTGATCACCTTGGAACTCGTAAACCTCATTCACGCCACTATCATCAACATCGGCTACATAAGGAGCAGCACCAAAGTTAAATGTTATGGTTGCTGTAATACCATCCTGTAAGTTTCCGCTAGCCACTTTAGTCAGTGTAATATTATCATCGGTAGCTGTTGCCAAGGCTGCGATAGCCACACCACCTGCGGTTAGATCGAAACTAGCGTGGGCGAAGGTTTCGCCGAACGTTCTATTAAATACATAACCTAAACCTGCATTGATAAATGTACCTGCTCGTTTAGCTTCAATTAAAATATCAATGTGGTAAAGACCTGCTACCTCACCATTATTGTTCGAGTTACCTGTACCCCAGAAATTAGTCAGTTTAGTAACCTGATCTCCACGATAGATGTAAGCACCACCAGAAGCTACAGCTCCTACCGACTTAACAGCACCCTGTTGCATCTCACCTGTAGCACTTGCTGCTGATAATGTACCTGCACCAATACCACTAGTGATTGTAATAGCTTCTGCTGCATCAAACTCTAAACCTGTAGGCGTTACACCAGAAGTATTGATACGAACAATTAAACAACGTTCTGAGTCTATATAATCTAGTAATATACCTGTGTCAGCAGAAGTACCACCAACTACGGCCTTACCTAAGTCTGAAGCAACAGGAGAAGTATAGCCAGCTGAGTTCAAATACAAGTAACGGATATTATTATTATAGTTGGTACTTTCAATGGTTGCACCACGTAGATGCTCGATTAAGGTACGCTCAAAATAAACATCGGTTGTTTGAAGTTGAAGCACAGAAGAGGCTAACTCGAAAAACTCCAAGTCATCCATGTTCAGTTGCTCATCCTCTAAGTCAATCGCTCTATCGTAGAATGATCCTGCAACACCTACTACAGGTATAAAATCTGTAGATGCGTATAGTGTTGCATCCCCATAGAAAGCCCGTCTAATTGGGTCATAAAATATATTGCTTGAATCAGCCATGCCGCACCTCTAAGTTGCTAATGTATCGTTGGTTAGGTTAATGTTGTGGTTCAACCCTGTAGATGTTATTGTATCTACACTCGTGTATCGCTTTTTGATTGTGTCAGATGGACTAGAAACTCTATGTCTTATTTTGACTTGCACGTTCCCACTAGTCAGATTGTATACTGTAGATACTGTCGAAGCTGCTGCAATTTCATCAATCAAGACATTACCCGTCGTAGTCTCGAATACGTACACCGGTTTACCTACTACACAGTTATTTATTGAGATAGTTACAGAGTTGTTAATCGTGATTGTTGCAGGGCTTAGATTATTAGTAATGGTTGTTGTTCCAGTGGCATTAATGGTGACATTGCCACCACTGACGTTTTCCAACGTAGCATCAGCTACGTTATTAAAAGTGTATGTGCCTGCCACTTCAAATACAAATTTCTTACTGAAAAGATTTGACTGATTAATAACACTGTGTAACCTGACAACGTTCTCTACTATAGTTATAGACCCACCACCCGCTAATACTGTAGTACCGTCTAGGTCAATCTCTGGTGGTGCAGCAGTAACAACCACGTTAGAACCATTGGTATTTTCTAGTGTTAGTGTACCAGTTCCTATGAATAGAACAGCTATATCATCAATAAAGGTATTCTGTTCGAATGTAATATTATCAATAAAAAGTCTGTAATTAGTTGCATCAGTCGCTTGTCTAATTTGAATAGCACAGTTTAGATCTTTATATGTATTTCCAATTAAAGCATCTAGCGCTACTTGTTGATTAGCCACAGTATCAGCGGCAATAACAATGTGTGGTAATACAGTTCTTTCAAATAGATCTCTAATCTGTGTTTCAGTTAACGCTATATGGTTAAATAAACCCAGCATATTCATATCTTTTCCACGTACAGGAGAAGCCACACTTTGTTCATTTCGTGTCTTTAATACCTCACTTGTATTGCCCAAAGTAATATCACCGTTGTGGTTTGGAAATGGGGTAGTATCAGCAAATTCTGTTATCTTTTGTAGCACACCATTAACGTATAACAACACCCTATTACCAACACCCGCATGAGCTGTTGCATGTTGCCACACACCTGCTACTTGATAGATTCTGTTATCTTGACCACGCCAAGCTGTCTCAGCAATTAAAAATTGATCACCAGCCACAGCAGCCTGAAACGATATTGACCCACCTAAACCAACAGAGATCATAATATTGTTTACGTTACCACCTTCTTCATACACACTTGTGTACGTGTAATACTCTTTACTGCTAAAGTTGAAAAGTATTGTTTTTTGAGTGGTTGCATATGCAATAGGAGCTACATTTATGTCTGCGGAGTTTACAATTTTCCCACTGTCTTGAAATGTAGTGAAATCTACTCGGTGGTTACTCCTAAAACAATTACTCACACCATACATCGTGGGTGCTGCGGTGAATTTGTTATTAGCGCTGATAGGGTCAAGTGAAAACTGTGCTACTGCGTCACCAGAGGAGCCAGCATCACGAGTAGCATCATTAAGCATGTACAGATGAGTTGCACCTAGTGTCGTAGTTAAGTGAGACCTTATAGCCATTATTTAATCCTGTAACGTGGTGGTATTTGTATCACTCACTATATTTTTAAGCACTGACAACTCATTCTTAACCTCATCAACCTTGCCGTACAAGTCAGCAACACTGCGTAATACTTTGCCAGCATTATCGCCATTAGACACTAGATTGTCGAATTGCTTAATAACACCTAAAAGCTGGTTTTTTGTTGTTCCTGAGTCTGTGTAGTAGTCATTCTGTGTACACTGGTCCACAGGATTACCAGCAACGACTAATCGTGCATACTTCCAACCCATGGTAATTACAGTCTTAGAGGCTGTAGGGTCTACATCACCATTAGATAGGGCGGGTCTATACACGACAGGCTTATCAGGTTGCTCAAGGATGAATGTAACGTATTTATTCATTCCACTAACTTCTGGGTACTCTTGCCCTGTACGTGCAATCACTGCGTCTAAGCTTTCGCGATCCCATATAACACCAACGAATCGACCTTTAGAAGAATCACTAAAGTCAGCAAACAAGCTCACCTCAATCTCAGGAGGATTAAAAATATCGTAATTCTTAGGTTGGTTTTCTAAGGTAATGAAATCAGTGCTATCTGTGGGAATCTCACCTAGAAGATATGCTTGTGCAGTAATCGGGATAAGTAAAACAATCAGTAGATATTTTAACATGTCAGTCCTCATTTATTTTATTAACTTCGTTTACAGCATCAACCAATGCTCTTTGTCTTTCTGCGCATTGTTTATATTCAATATTCCACCTAATTGCTTCCTGTATCCTTGCCTTCCCATTCAAACCCTCCATCGGAGTTAAAGATGTCGGACACTTCGTCAGTAAGTTCTGCTGAGTTACCTTGGAATAGCGAATTGACGTATTGCAACCCTGCATCATCAATACAGTTATTAGAATAGACAGGACGTTCAATAATATTTTCAGTGTACTTGTAGATAGTCTTTGCATTGTTTTGAATATCCTGTAATTTATTTTCTAAAGTAGTGGATATGTTACTTTCAATTTTTTGAAATTTTTTAATATTGCTTTGAGATGCTTCTAGTATAGCTAAATCTACAGAACTTTGATACCAACCTCGTACTTGCCATCCTAAGAAAGCACTTATGATAATTATAATGAAAGCTATGGAAGCCTTACTTTGGAGCAGTGCTATCAACATCTTCGTCACTCTCTCTATGGTGTTCATGTTCTGGCATATGGCTAGGGTCTTGTTTTCTGTGATGTAGATACTCATCTGCTATTTTTGCAGCTACATATCGTTTGTGTTGGTAGAACCAGTTAATAACAAATGTGGCAATGGTTGTTATAATGCCTACAATCATTAGCCAATCTTGTAAGCCAATACCTCCAAATACTGTGGCAGTTATTCCTGTACCTATAGCTGTCTTTGCTGCGATCCCTGCGGTTGCTTCTGAAGCATGATGTGTGACTGTAGGCATATCGTTATCCGTGTTGTTTGTTGTTGTGAACATTATATCACCCCGCACCATGTGTTTAAAGCGATTTCGATTTGTCGGTTGTTCTGCCACGGATAGCTTGTATTGTTTTAACAGTACCATACAGCGCCAGAATCACGCCCATGCTGTACATATATTGATCTGTTGTCATCTTCTCAGTGAAAAAATATGATAATGTTGTTGTGATTGCGAAGAACGCAGTTAGTACAAACTTCGGAGTTTTAAATTCATTCTTCCACATGTCGATATTCTCAAATAACTTTTATACAAAAAAAAAGGGATACCGAAGTATCCCTTTTCAACATCATTTTGTCAATGAGCTATACACCAACGCGACCGCGTTGTAACATCGCTGGGCGAGTACAAACGTGTAGTGGATAAGTCGAAACTTCCAAGTCTACATATCGATCCCGCAACACATCACGAACAATTTCAGGATAGATGATTTGACCCAACTGACCAATGTGCTCGAACTTCTCACCAGGTGAGAACACTTCCAAGAACGCACCTTTACCACCAACAGGGAAGAACTTAACTTCATCCACTGGGATAGCTACTTCAGTGCTATCATCAGAACCTTGGTAGTTCTCCCAAGTGATACCGCCATAATTGATAGTTTCGTAAGCACCACCATTCTCAACATATTGAGAATCTTGACGATTCAAATATACTGCGCGAACTTCGTCCACTTTGATTAAAGCGTCCCAGAAGTTATCACCACACATTGCATGGATGCGCGTAGAAGGTGTCCATGTGCCACCAGATGCGCGGCTCATTGCACGCTTCAATTTGCTGCATTGATCGCGAAGATCACCTGGGCTAATTGCGGCAAGATTAAAACCGATTTCGGTAGCTTGTGTAATGTTGAACTCGCTAAACCAATCATAGATGACTGTGCTACCATCCGCGTCCAAAACTTTACCTTGAATAGCACCTAGACGCATATGCTCCATCGTATAATCAATGTCATCAACCAAACCACCAGCACCCGTCATACGTCGCGCTAATTCAGCCTGAAGCATGATAACTTGTTGCTCTTCACCATGTTCGCGAATAAATGCGATTTCAGATGCGCTAATGCGATCTTCCTTTGCAATCCGAACAGTATTGAAGTTACGCAATAAACGCTTATCATTGGTGCGTTGCTTAACAGGTTCACCACGTTGTGTTGTCTTGATTAGCGATAAGCCGTTGTTACGCGATTCGATTGCGATTGATTCTGTACGAATAGGTGTAGGTTGGAAAACCCCCATAGAACCCAAACGCGAAGGTTTAAATTCCACACTATCAACGCTTTCGAGCATAGATACACCCTTGAACGCGTCGTTGTTAAAAATATCAAAAATAGACATTATAATTATCCTCGAATAAAATAAAAGTTAAAAGTTGAAAGTTTATCGCCGATTATCGGGCGATAATACCAATAGCAGCTAAATCAACCACACCAGCGTCAATCTCAGCTTGGAGCGCACCAGTGTTCCATTTAACTTCTGCAAGGTTAAACTGCATCGAGCCACGAACAAACGCAACACCATCTGCATCGGCAGTGGAAGCGTCCACTGCATCGAGCAAAATACCCGCTGCAACTTCAGTGCCATCCGCGGCACTATTGTCATACACAGCAAACTTACCTGTTGCTGTGACCTTACCAAGAACTGTACCAGCTTCAAGGTTTTGACCAGATAAAACTACCACCGCTTGTCGGCAATAATCTTTTTCGAGTTCGCTAACAATAAACTCGCCAGCGTGATTTTTTTCAGTCAAAGTTGTCATTGTTAACGACTCCTATATTAATTAAAATTATTTAACTTTCTTAAATGCTTCAGCCCAGCCTGACTTGATTGTTTCACGATTGACAGCTGTGGCTAAAGATGTTGACGCAACTATACTCGATTCTGGAGCATTCGTTAAATCCATCAATGCTGATCTCACTTCCTCAACTGTCATTTGCGAGCTAGTAAAGTCATCAACCGCGTCAACCGCATTCGCAGCAACACACATCGCTCGAATTGCGGATTGTCGCGCTTGTGCGGCTACTTCAGCGTCTTGCTGATCAGATTTGGAGTCAATATCATCTTCGTCTGAAATATCACCAGAACCAGCACCAATGCGCTGATCGGGTTGGTCTATCGTCACTTCTTGTTCTATTTCTAGGGTGTCTTCTACCGCATCGACTTCTGGGGTATCGTCTACCACATTAACTTCCGGGGTATCGTCTACCGCATCAACTTCTGGGGTATCTGCGGATTGTTCAACAGCACTTTCCACTTGTTGGGTTGTGGTTAAATTGGCAATCAATTCGTCAAAAGTACCCAGAGTATGCGCAAAACCCGCATCAATTGCGCTTTGGCCGTGGAATGTACCGGCTTCTGTCGCTTTCACCGCATCGATGCTCATATTTAGATTTCTGGCGACCGTCGCTGTGAAAATTTCATACAGGCGTGTCACTTCAGATTGATATTCTGCGCGACCTTCTTCAGATAAAGGTTCATGCGGATTACCCAGAACCTTCTTATCACCAGCGTAAATATACTCGACCTTAATGCCATTTTTAGCGTTAAAGTCTGATTGGTCTACGTGGTAGCTAACCACCCCAACAGATCCGACACCAGATGTGCGTGTTAGGCGAATCTCATCAAATGCTGAAGCGATACCGAACGCGGCAGAATATGCCATGTCGTCCACTTGTGCGATTAGTTTAGTACCTTGACCGCGAGAACCATAGATAAAGTCAGACAAATCCATATTTTGGCTTGCCGCACCACCAGGGCTATCAAATCTACCAATAATTGTGTCAATCGTTGGGTCTTCTAGCATCAAGCTCATATCATGTTTAATTGCGTCGTATGCCACAGGTGACTCTTGACAAGGTACATTCATATGATGTGATACCAGCGCCCCAGCAATGTCAATTATACCAACATTATCAAAGCGTGTGCTGTATTGACCGATTTGACTATCATCACCAGCTAACGATTTCGGATCCATGGGTTTAATATCCATGCTGATTGCATCCAAGTATGAACGCATCTGCATCTGCCCCAAATGGGGATGCACAAATAGAGGTTGCGCCATTGCAGAGTACAGTGAGGACAGAACCTGATTATTTGGGTTTCTGGTCAGTAGTCTTGCCAGTGTTTTGATTGGGTTTTTCATTCGCAGTTACCTCTTTATTTAATCCTAATTCTCGCTCGCGCTCATTATCAGTTTTACGTTGATTATCAATTTCCTCAACGGTTTCGCCATTGGTTTCATCGACCACTTTCTGACGAGATGTGAAACCTTCCTCTACTTCCATCTTCCTAGCCTGTACATCTTGTACAGGGTGAATGTGTTTCCAAGCTTGCGGTCTATGCTGAGCGCGCAAATATTTAAGACGATTATCCGCGTAGCCTTCTGGAAATGCAACCGCCCCTGACAAAATAGCACGATCAACGAACTCAATCCACATGCGGCGGCAAAGTTGCGGGATGATGCACACCGCATGATCTTGTTCCACTTCACGATGATATTGGCTCATTATTGCTCGCCACACACGGTCGTTTATACCTGTGTAATCACCTGTTAAGAGTTGGTAAGGTACATCGTAACCCGCTGATATTGCCAAGAGTTGATAATGTTGGAAATCTTTGTAACCGCGCCCAGCATCATCACCAGCGAAGAGTGTTATGTCTTCACCAGGTAACAAACTAGGGAATGTACCTGTCTCCATGTCAATCATTGGTAAATCCGACATATCTTTGGAGATCGGCTCACCACTTATGGGATCAAACTTGTAATCTTCTTGACCATAATCTGGTCTTTTGATTATACCGGTGAATTGCGCGCGAGATTCCTTACGTCCTAGTTCTGCG
>Ga0256840_1000448_pt1 | contig 42463 bp, 50 predicted proteins | sample 355202metaG_FD_185969 | JGI IMG/M metagenome (GOLD analysis project Ga0256840, IMG submission 185969) | Hydrothermal vent microbial communities from Mid Atlantic Ridge, Atlantic Ocean - 355-202 | ecosystem: Environmental > Aquatic > Marine > Hydrothermal vents | place: Atlantic Ocean: Mid...
AAGATTAGCAAAAGTTTGTAAGAAACTAACAAAAAAAGGTGTGTATGTTATGATAAGTAATTCAAACACAGATGAAATAAAAGATTTATATGATAATTTTCATATATCTATTGTCAATGCCAACAGATTCATAAATAGCAGAGCAGATAAGAGAAAAGGAGCAACTGAGGTGATTATAACTAATTACGAAATCAAAAAAAAGAAATTAGAGGCGTATATACCTTAGATGTATTTATTTGAATTAAGAATTTTATCTAAGCTCGAACAAAATCTCGGAATCATTCTGTAATTTAAAACAAAGTCTATATCTTTCATAGCCCTCATTAATGGTTCCTTCATAGATATCCACCCAGGCCCATCCGTAATCCAAACAAAATTAACATCATGTTTTCTCGCTTCTCGTTGAAGGGTGATGTAGCTCTCGGCTATAGATATAGGTTTACTTCCCGTTACATTATAAAAATTTACTTCTAAAATGAACTTTGGGGCATCATTAGAATACAGCACAAAGTCGTGTCTTTTTGCCTGTTCTCTTGCTGTTTTACCTATAGTCCGGTATAATGAGAAATGCGGGTCTTGTGGTACGATTTTGATTCTCGTTGGCAAATATTTTTCAAGTGTTATTTGAACTAACCTCTCGAAAATATCGCCGCTCCTATTTTTTCTGGCGTTAGTATCGATCCCAACTTCTACTCCAAGTAGATAATCATACAAATCCCTAACTTCCATTAGCAAGTCAAGTATTCCAACTCTTTCAGAGAAGTAGACATACTTTTTGGCTTCCTCTTTGTTGATTCTTCTTTTTTTGAAGTTGTATTGTACGAAGTCTTCTACATCTGGATCCAAAATATCGATTTTTCCGTTTTTCACTCTTTCAGCAATTAACAATGGGATTACTTGCAGAACTTCAGGATATTTTACGAGCAAATCTACAAACTCCTTTTTTATTGTATCTTTATCTGTCGCCTCTCTCAAGCTGTTAAGTAAAAATATTTGATGCTTAAATTTTCTAACGTTATTTTTTACTTTTTCCCAATCGACAAAATACTCATATGTTTTGTTACTTCTTAGAAGCGTGTTTATGAATGTATTGAAATAGTCACTAAAATCATTAAAACCTAGATATGCATATTTCACCATCTTTCCACCTTATACTTTTTTGGCCATGCTATTTAAAAATTCTACCATTTCTGTTTTCACTTGGGAGATAAATTGCAGATGAGATCAAAAACGTTTTAATCGATCTGATTGATCTAATTCCATGACTTATTGGTTATGTATAACCAATTCCGACAACTGGGAAATAATAAGGAAAGAAAACGTTTGGGGTGTGTCAGATAGGCATAAAAATACGATTTCGAAAGTAAAACCGGGTGACAAATTAGTGATATACGGTATTCAGGAAAAAATAAGCGACGATAGAATTTTAGAACCAAGAATATATGGTATCTTCGAAGCTTCATCAAGTGTTTACAGAGATGGAAAGAAGATTTTCAAGTCTAAAGTAGGAGAAACTTTTCCAAACAGAATTAGAATTAAACCTGTAAGCGTTCCGAGCAAACCTTTGGAGTTTAAACCACTTATTGAGAGAATGGAATTTATCCGAAATAAGAAGAAGTGGAATACTCACTTATTTGGCAGGGCTATGAGAGAGATCTCAGAGAGAGATTACAAGACGATTGAAAAAATGTTATCTGTTTAGCTTCCAAGAAAATTGGGCAATCTATATGAAAATAATTCAAATGAGGGAAGTTCCGTTTGAGGAATATTTAGAATACGCAAAAAAACATGACTATGTAGTTATAGAAGACACAAAACTTGAAATTGGGAAGAAGTGGAGAATAGAATCATTTGAACCAAGAGATTTTGAACTCGAAACCACTACGGTGTGGAGTTATCCCGATCGGGGTAAGTGGGCTACACATTACCTCAATGCAAAATATCGAGGGAATTGGGCACCACAGGTTGCAAGAAATTTGATACTAAAATATAGTAAGAAAGGTGAAATCGTTTTAGATGCTTTTGTTGGTAGTGGTACTACCTTGATCGAATGTAAACTGCTCGGACGACATGGGATCGGTGTTGACATTAATTACGAAGCTTTGATGTTAACATGGGATAGGCTTAACTTCAACTATAGCCCGAAAATGTTCCCAACGTTGGAATATTTTGAAGAAAATAAATCCGAAGAAGAGTGGGTTGAACCGGTCATTAAAATATATCATGGTGATGCAAGAAACTTGGACAAAATAGAAGACGAAAGTGTAGATTTGATAGCAACACATCCACCCTATGCAAGCATCATTCCATACACAAAGAAGGCTCGAATAGAAGCAAAAGGAGATTTATCAAAAGTCGTATCAATAGAGGAATTTGTTAATGAAATGAGAAAGGTAGCTTCTGAGTTTTATAGAGTACTTAAACCAGGGAGATATTGTGCAATTCTTATTGGAGACACTAGAAGAAACAAGCATTATGTTCCAATTGCTTTCAGAGTTATGCAAGCATTTTTAGATGTAGGATTTATATTGAAAGAAGATATAATAAAACTTCAACATCATATGATGGGTTCAGTAGTTTGGAGGAGGAGAAAAAACGACTTTTATTTGATAGCTCATGAACATATCTTTGTATTTAGAAAACCCGAAAAAAAGGAAAACTTAAAAAAATTTAAAGAAAGTATTAAATGGTGGTAGGATTAACAAAAAATAAGATATTCTTACAAATTAAGGTATTCAAAAGCCGAATTCGCGGCTACAGCACCATCTCCGCATGCTGTAACGACTTGTTTTAATGGATTATCGCAACAATCTCCAGCTGCAAAAACTCCTTCAACGTTTGTTCTCTGTTTTTTGTCAACTTTTATGTAGCCCATGTGATCTCTTTCAACACCAATACTTGCTGCGAGTTCAGTTTGTGGTTTTGTACCAACGGCTATGAATACGCCATCTACATCTAACGTAAATTCCTCGTTTTTAACACTATCTTTTAAAATTACCCTTTCTACTTTTTGTTTACCCTCAATCCTAACAACTATACTGTTCCATATCACTGGAATATTTCTTTTAAAAAGTTCTTCTTGAAGAGCTTTTTCAGCTCTAAACTTATCTCTTCTATGAACGACAGTAACATCACACCCAATTTCTTTCAAGTATATTGCATCAGTTAATGCAGTATTTCCTCCACCAACTACAATCACTTTTTTTCCTCTGAAGAAGTGTCCATCGCAAGTCGCACAGTAGCTTACACCCCTGCCTATGAACTCCTTTTCTCCCGGCACTCCTAACTCTCTATGTCTTCCTCCAGTTGCAAATATCACTGTTTTAGCTTTATATTCTGAATTTTTAGTTTTTAAAATGAAGAACTTTTCATCTCTTTTTATCTCAACTACATTATCAAAAACATGGTCTGCGTACTTAAGTGCCTGTTCTTTCATTTTTTCAAGCAGTTCGTAACCACTTCCCTCAAAACCGGGATAATTCTCTATGAAAGGCACTGTTGAAAGTTGGGAAGGCAAACTCTCAAATACAACAGTTTTTAATCCATATCTTCCTGAGTAAATTGCTGCAGTTAATCCTGCAGGCCCACACCCTACAATTGCAACGTCGTATTCCATATTTTTGTTATTTAGTAATGTAGTTAAAAAATTTTAAGAAAGTGCGGATGGAGTTATTTTCTTGAGTTTTCCTTTTTCTATTAATTCTTTTATCTCTTCTACAAGCTTAAATTTCTGAACTTTACCCCTTCCACTCAGCGGGAAGAAATCTGTTATGTAAACATACCTTGGAACCTTAGCACTCGCTATTTTTCCATAACAGTAATCAACTACTTCTACAGGTTCTAATTTTACACTGTCTTTTGGAATTACTGCGGCAACTACAACTTCTCCTAAATCTTCGTCTGGCACACCAACCACTGCAACGTCCTGAATTTTTTCAAACTCTCTAAGGTATTGCTCTATATCCAAGGGATATACGTTAAAGCCACCAACTATGATCAACTCTTTCTTTCTACCTTTGAAAGTTATGTATCCTCTTTCATCCATTGATCCTAAATCTCCCGAGTATAACCATCCATTTCTTATAGTTTCTGCTGTTTTCTCTGGCATTTTGTAGTAACCTTTCATTACGTTATAACCTTTACAAATTATTTCTCCTACTTGTCCTCTTGGAACTTCATTTCCATTTTCATCGACTATTTTTACTTCTATATCTGGTAAAGGCCTTCCAACAGTTTTTACTCTATCTTCTATACTATCTTCTAAGCTCGTCATAGTTATTCCGGGAGATGCCTCAGTTAATCCATAAGTTATACATAAGTTAACTCCCATTTCGTTTAAAGTTGCCTTCATTAGGTCTTCAGGACATGGAGCTCCCGCCATTATACCGGTTCTTAGAGATGAAACATCATAATTTCTTCTTCTAAGCTCTTTAAGCTCTCTATGAAACATAGTTGGCGTGCCGTGTATCATCGTACATCTATGTTTTTCGATTTTTTCGAGAACTTCTCTTTCGTTGAAAACTAAGATAGGTACTACAGCTCCCCCAAAGTTAGCCATCAGCGTTATAGACATAACACATCCAAAGCAGTGGGTAAAAGGAACAGGAACTAAAAGCCTATCTTTTTCGCTAACTTTCATGTTTTCTCCCTGATCGTAGGCATTCTTTATTATTTGGTTTTGGCATAGCATAACTCCTTTTGGAACACCTGTAGTTCCAGATGTGTAGAGTATTAAAGAAACATCATCTGGACTTACACTTTTAACTTCTTTTAAGAATTCTTCATCCTTTTCCCAGCATTTTCCCATATTTAACAGTTCTTCAAAACCTATTCCATTGACTTTTTTTATGTCTTCTTCTGAATTTTTTCCAGCAACAATTACGTGTTTAATTTTTGTTTTATCTCTCACCTCATTTATCATATCGGCAAATCTCCATTTACCCATTGTTTCGTAAGTTATTACTGCAATTGAGTCTGAATGACTCATTATGTGTTCTGCTTCTACAGTTCTGTACCAGTGGTCTATTGGTACTAAAACAGCTCCTATAATTGGAACAGCCCACCAGCAAATAATCCATTCTGGAGTGTTTTGCATCCAAAGGCTAACTTTGTCTCCTTTTCTAATTCCTAATTTATATAAGCCATAAGCTGTTCTCATAACTTTCTCGTACAGTTCACCATAGCTCATTTCTTCCTCGCATATAACAGCTGGGTTTTCCGGAAACTTTTTCGAAATTTTTTCTATTCTCTCTTTAAAGGTCTCCCATTCTCTGTATGGCATAATCCTCACCGTTATTAACTATTTTTAATGATATATCTAGGCCACAAAGAGAAAATTGGATATAAAAAACTTCTTACAAATAGTCTTTGATTGTTTAGTCTTCTCTTAATAATTTTTTGATAGAAGTAATTTAAAAAGATTTTTAAAAATTTAATGATTATTAATACCGAATTTAATAAAATTAGAAATTTTAATATACTATAACTTGGTTTTTCTGCACATGGAACTTGGAGAAATAATAGAAAAAAGTTTTAAATTATGGTTTCATAATTTAAAAGTTGGCTTCCTATTTTTTGCAGGTTACCTATCTATCTTAGTTGTGATGCTTATTCCATTTGCAGTAATATGGAAAGTAACTAATGGCAATCTATTATTGGCGAAAGAAGTTCTGTATAACTATCCATACGTAATAGTGATTTTTTTTGGATGCCTCTTTATTTCGCTTTTCATCTCGTTATTCTTTTACTTTTCTGGGATAAGAGCTTGCGTACTAACTATTGATGAAAACCTCTCCCTAAGAGAGGCTATGAAGTACGCTTTAAGGAAATACCTTAGTTTTCTCGGAGCTGAAATTTTAAAGTATCTTATCTTAGCAGTACCTACTTTAATCTTTTTACTTTTTGCTTTTCTTTTTACGGCAGTCTCTTTTTCGCCATCTCACACTTATCCTACTTTATCCGACCTTAACTTACCTTTAATGCTTTTACTCTTCCTGATATTTTCTATTGTATATCTAATTTTACTGATATTCTTAGTTTACATACCCTACGCTGTTGCAGATGGTTTTGGAGCAATTGATAGCTTGAAAGTCTCTTTTAAAGTAACCAAAAACTGTTTCCTAAACACAATAATAATTTTAATTCTAATTTTTGCTATTAGTTTTCTTTGTTCAATGGTTGCAAGGCTTTTAACTCTTCCATTTATACCGCTCTACTTTGAACTTAGTAACTTGAGTAGCAACATAGTTGTGTTTTCAAAAGTTTTAGCAGTGTATTTACTTGCTATGTCTCTGTTAGAATCTTTTGTCCTCTCTCCACTAAGAACTTTACTATTAATTTTGAATATGAGAAATTGTCTCTAAGTTTTTTAATTCTTTTTTTATCTCTTCTTTAATTTTAAAAGCAAGTTCAAGTTCTCTTCCTTCAATTTCTCTGAGTTTTATTTCTTTTTCTCCAAGTAACTTTTCCGCCTTAGGACACAAAAAATCGACACATATTACTTGCCTAACTTTTAACCTGCAACCATTTTTTCCAACAAAAAAGCACAGTCCATCAACTTCTCTTTCTTCTGGAACATCTACTCCAAGCAGGTAGTTAAGTAGTAAATCGTAAACATCAAACTCTTCTGCAACCCAAGGTCTGCAACAGCATTTACCTTCTTCAGCACATTTTTTACATAATTCTGGTAGTTTTGTCTTCTTCATAAACTTTTGAGTTTCTTCTATTGATTTATCTAATTCTTTTAGCTCTTTTTCAAACTTTCTTTTTAGAATTTCACCGTAATTTTCGTATAATTGTTTGGCTTTCCTGACTTTTTCAACTACTGTCATTCAATTATACAACTACTTCATTCAATAAAACTTTTTTAACTTGAATTGACCCGCAATCAGATGTTTGATGTATGTCTAATTACACCATACTACCCACCACACATAGGTGGAGTTGAACTGCACGTTGCAAACCTTGCAAAACGACTTAATAAAAAGTACAAAATAGCCGTAATTTCCTCTAAACCATCTAACGCTGATTTCCAAGTTAAAAGCATTTTTTTACCATACACCCCTATACCTTTAAGTTTTCCAAAAGTTAGCTCCAAAATTTACCATTCTCATATACCTTCTCCCTTCTTTTCAATTGAATCGAGTAAACTTGCTAAGGAATTTAACTCCCCCCATATAATAACTTATCACAACGATGTAGTAATTCCGGATAGAGTAAACGGATACAAAATCCCCTCTTTTTCAAAAGCTTTAATTGAAAAATTTAATGAGAAACTAGTAATTCCTCTGCTTGATAGAGCAGACGTTATTATTGCCACTACAAGAAGCTACGCTGAGACATCTCCTATACTCTATAAGTTTATTGAAAAAGTCAGAATAGTACCCAATGGTGTTGATATTGACGTTTTTACACCTTCAAAAGGAATTAGAAAAGATCAGGTAGTTTACGTTGGAAGACTTGTTGAATACAAGGGTTTGGCAAATTTAATAAAAGCTATGAAAGTTGTTCAGGAAGTTAAAGATGTTAAGTTAGTTGTAGTTGGTGATGGAGAGGATAGATTCACTTTTGAAGAGATGTGTAAAAATCTTAGAGTAAAGGCAATATTTACAGGTAAATTAAAATTAATGGAATTAATCGAAGTTTTAAGAAAATCTAAACTCTTAGTTTTACCATCATTCTCCAGATTAGAAGCTTTTGGAATAGTTTTATTGGAAGCAATGGCTTGTGGAACTCCTGTGGCTGGAGCTAATGTTCCGGGAGTTGGGGAAATATCTTCTAAGGCTGGTTTTGTTTTTAATGATTGGAAAGAACTGGCTAATATAATTCTTGAAGTAGTTGATAATGATACACTTGTTAGGAAATTGGGAAAAAAAGGTAGAAGTGTTGTGGAGGAAAAATATAGTTGGAACAAAGTTGTAAATGAGCTTGAAAAAATTTATAATGAGGTGATAACTTGAAATTAGCAATAATAGTGCCAGTAGCACCTTTTGAGCCGAGAGAAGTGCTAATTCAATCTGTAAAATGTTTAACTGAACTTGAATTTAGTGGTGAAAAAAAGATACTTTATGTTGTTGATAAAAAAGATGAAAGAGATGATAGGTGTAAAATGCTAAGGAAATTTGGAGTTGATGTGTTAGAAAGACCTCATAGCAGAGGTAAGAGAGCTGGAGCTATAAACGATGGATTAGAATATTTAAAAGATTTTAACCCCGATTTTGTTGCAGTATTTGATGTGGATAGCAGACCAGAAAAAAACTTCATATTAGAGAACGTTAAAGAGTTGTTAAAAGATGATAAAGCATACATTTCATCTTCTCCTCGAAAAATAATAAATGCTATAAACCTTGTTAGCAAAACAGTCGAAGTTGAATATGATCTGCTAAATTATTTGATAAAAAAGAACGGATATAAGCAGTTTAACGGTTTGATTGGTGTATTGAGATTTGACTTGCTTAATAAATACAGGCTTAATGAGGATGTAATAACTGAGGATGCTGATTTTTCGACCCGAATGCACACTTACGGTTATAGGGCTATATACTGCGAGAAAACTTTTGTTTATGAACAATCACCCATTAGCTGGACTGAATTTTACAATCAGAGAAAAAGGTGGTATTTTGGAGGTTTACAGCTTTGGCGTTATAGAAATATAGTTAGCAAATGTAAAAATAAAAAATTCAAGTATTCTTGGTATCTTGCATTAACTATAACGTATTTACCTGTGTTAATGCTTCCATTTTTACCATTAGTGCCTATCTTAATTCTTGCAAAATTTAGAAACGTTAAAAAACTTGTAGTTGTTCCGGGACTTGTAATATACTCCTTAGTTCTTCAAGCAGCGTCAATATCTGCTTTAATTAGTTTTCTCAGAAAGAAAAACGTTGAATGGAAAGCATCAAGGAGGGTATGCTAAATGGAAAACAAGGACTTAAAGAGAAAGGCATTGCTTGGGATACTAATAAGTGTGGTTGCTCTCGCGCTTATATTCTATTTTACAGAAACAAAAGTTACATGGAGAGCAATATTTAAAGCAAAAATACAATTTTTAGTTTTAGCTCTGTTTTTCCAATTTATATTCTGGCTTTTTTGGGCTGTAAGGATAAGGTACTTGACAAAACATCTCGGTAAAGAAATAACTCTTTCCTATGCTTTTGAGGTTACACTTGCAAGCGGTTTTCTTGCCGCTATAACTCCATCTTCAGCAGGAGGAGAACCATTGAGAGTTAAAATGCTTTACGATGCTGGAGTAGGTGCTGGAGAATCCACAGCTATTGTTTTAGTTGAAAGGATTCTTGATGCTATATTTTTTTCTATAGCATTACCAATTTTTGTCATTTTTACAGGTTTTTCTTTAAAACTTGGAATGGAAGTAGGATGTGTTTTTGCTTTTTCCCTTTTAGGCTTTTTAATTTTTCTTTGGCTACTGTTAAAAAAACCAGATAGATTACTAACTTTATCCTACAAAATTGAAAAAATTGTTGCCAAATTTAGCAAAAAAAGAGCTGAAGGATTAGCGGAAAAACTAAAGGAAGAAATGATTGCATTTAGAGATGCCTTAGCTATGCTCGCTAAGAAACCGCTATGTGCAGTAGTATCTTTGTTTTTTACTGTTGCTATATGGATTCCTGAATTTTTAATTCCTTCTGCAATACTCGAGGCTTTTGGTTGTAAGCCATACTTTCTATATTCAATAACTGCCCAATTGCTTTTAGTAGTTATATCGCTTCTACCCTTAACTCCGGGTGCTAGCGGAATAGCTGAATTTGGAATGAGTTATCTTTATTCAAACTTCGTTCCAAACCATATAATTGGAATTCTTACCGTTTTGTGGAGATTTATAACCTACTATCTGAATTTGATAGCTGGATTTTTTGTCATCAAAAAGAGGTATGTTGATATCGAACGATAGAATTTAATAATGATAATAACAAATGCTAACTCATGGCGAAGGCATTGTTAGTTTCGTCTGTAGAGGGGTACTCTGGGAAAAGTGGTATAATTATAGCACTTGGGCTGTTGCTCAAAAAGAAGGGTTTTAAAATAGGTTATTTCAAACCTTTTGGCGCCAGAATTACCTATCTTGAAAGTGAAGACAAGTTAATTGATGAGGATGCGTACAGTACAGCAGAAGTTTTGAGTACTGGAGATAAAATTGAGGATATATGTCCTATTCTTCTTGATATACCATACATAGAATTTATCTCCCAAGTCGAAATGGAGAATGTGGAAGAAGAAATCACTAAAGCTTACAGTAGAGTTTGTAAAAATAAAGATGTAGTGCTAATAGAGGGATCAATAGATTATAAGATAGGGAGGGCTGTGGGTCTATGTGATATAAACATTTCAAGGATATGTAATGCTGAAGTACTGATGGTTGCTAAGTACACTTCTGACTTTGTATTGGATGATCTATTAGCAGCAAAGGAAGTATTTGGAGATAGGATGGAAATGGTCATATTTAATCAACTTGGAGGTTATAAGAGAGCTTATGTGCAAAGCGTAGCAGAAAAACTACTTAAATCAAATGGAATGGAGTTACTTGGAATAATTCCAAAAGATACAATTCTTGCCGGTCTTTTTGTAAGCGAGATATCTGAGGCCTTAGGTGCAGAGTACGTAGTTGAACCTAAGAGAGATAGAATAGTCGAAGAAATAATTATTGGTGCCATGTCTCCACAAGCTGCAGTAGAGCACTTTAAAGAGGCTAAAAACGCTATCTTAGTTACGGGGGGAGACAGAGCTGATTTACAAATAGTTGCCTTGGAGATGCCAAGTATAAGATGTATGCTTCTCACAGGAAACGTTAAACCTGCGGATATTATTGTAGAAAGAGCTAAGGAAAATGATATACCTATACTGCTTGTAGAAGATGATACTTTAAGGGCAGTTGCTAAATTAGAAGATATTATGGGTAAAGCAAGAATAAGAGGTGAACTAAAAATAAGAAAAATGAAATCACTTGTAGAAAGTTATGTTAAAGTAGACAGAATTATAGAAAAACTTGGGTTAGTTGAAGATGAAGAAGAAAAAAGTTAAAGTTAGGTTGTTTGCAAAACTAAGAGAAATCTATGGATTTAGTGTTACAGAAATGGAAGTTGACTCAATTGAAGAATTGCAATCGAAATTCAAAGAGGCTGTGCTAATAGCTGTAAATGGAAAATTAATCGATAAACACGTAGAAATAAAGGATGGAGATACAATAGATTTAATGCCACCATTCAGCGGAGGTTGATTTAAGGTTTATGGTTTGGAGATATATTTTTTATATTTAGATTTTTAATTTTAATATTAATTTTTAGTTTGTGTTTAAAGTTGATGTATTTTAAAGTTCGGTTTTAAAATCGATGCCGAAAGCTATTTAATTTGAAGTAGTTTATATGTTTCACATGTCAAAATCAGAAGACTTTGATAAAACTTTGCAGGATAGAATATACAAGATCCTTGAGGAGGCTAAAGTACCACTAATAACTTCGGAAATAGCTGAAAAATTGAATTTAGAGAGAAGAGTGGTGCTTAGGAGACTTCAAAGAATGGCTATTGAAGGTAAAGTAAAAGGTAGAAGAATTGACGCTGCCAATGGCATCTGGATTTGGTGGATTAATTTGTAGTTTATACAAACATATTTTTTGGTGGAGTTTTTGATGCTTTTTTTGTAATTGATTTAAGCATGTCCTCTGTAGTTATGTAATCTCTTCCCTCAGCTATAGCTCTATGAAGAGCTGATTTTAGAATTTTTTCTACTATATCTCTTCCTGAAAACCCTTCTGTAAATCTTGCTACTTCACTAATCTTTGCTTTAACTTTTAGTGGAAAATCTACTAAGTTCTTTTTCATTATCTCAATTCTTTCTTCATAGGTTGGCAGAGTAAACTCTATTTCTTCTTCGAACCTACTTCTTATAGACTGATCGATCATTTCTGCTCTATTGGTTGCAGCTATTGTACAAATACCTTCTCTGCTCTCTATTCCATCAAGTTCAGTTAGTAATGCGTTTACAACTTCTGAAACGTCTCCTCTTAGTTCTTGGTATGATCTGTCTAATGCTATAGCATCAAATTCATCGAGAAAGACTATACATGGTGAGAGTTGAGATGCTCTATCATACAATTCGTGTATTCTTCTTGCCCCATCACCTACGTGTTCTCCTATCAACTTTGTCGATTTTATAGATATAAATGGTACTTGAGCTTCATTTGCTAATGCTTTAGCAGTCATAGTTTTACCTGTTCCCGGAGGACCATAAAACAAAACATTTCTGGGGGACCATTTGCCAAATTTTTCCGGATTTTTTAAATACTCTAATATAACTCTAACTTTTCTCTTAGCCTCTTCTTGTCCAACTATATCACCTAATTTAACGTTTGTTACTATTTCTGTCTCTATTTCTCTATTTGCAGGTTCTACAAGTATTATCGTAGATTCAGAAATTATTCCACATTCTGGCTCGGAGCTTTCAACTTCAAAAGCAAAATCGGGAAACATTCTCATATCAAATAACAACATACCCTTTGAGACAAATTCACCCTTCCATTGATCTTTTGCATATCTATCAAATACTTTTGGATTATCTACTACCGGATACTCATGATAGCTTGCTTTTAACGGATAACCAAGTGGTTTAAGTATTAAATATTTTAGTTCAACTTTTGTTTTTTGCATGCTCATCTAACACAAACATTTTCAAATCAGATAAATATTCTTTGCTCATGAGACTGTTCATAGCAATTGATGTTGATGAAGCTGTTAAAAATAGTTTAAAACCATTGCTATCTTCTCTTAGAAAATACAGAGGAGTCAAAGCAGTAGAGCCAGAAAATGTTCATGTTACTCTTCAATTTCTTGGAGAAGTACCTGAAAGTAAACTTGATTCAATCTACAATAAACTGTCTAAGATAACTTCTGAATTTTCTCCGTTTCCAGTAAAATTAGGTAGTATAGGTTTCTTTCCAAATAAAAGTAGAGCAAGAGTTGTGTGGGTAGGTGTTGAAAGTGAAAAACTTAGAAATTTAGCTAATTCAGTTAGAAAAGAGATGAAAAAACTTGGATTTAAAGAGGATAAAGAGTTTGTAGCTCATGCAACTTTGGCAAGAATAAAAAAGATAAATTATATAGACATGATAAGGTTAATTGAGGAAGTCGAAACTTTTAAAATTAGTGGTGAATGGATAATTAGGGATTTTAGATTGAAACACAGTAAGCTAACACCTAAGGGGCCTATATATAGGGATATACACGTGTATGAGCTTGGGGCGGGTGAAGAAATTGAAAAATGAAGAAAAAGTTAGAAGTATTATAAAAGAGGCTTTAAATCTTGTAGTACCTGATGAGGAAGAAGTGCTTAGAGGTAAAAGAGCTGAATATATACTGAAAAAAAGACTTGAAAAAAAAATTGAGGGAATGGATATATCTTATGAATTTGTAGGTAGTTATGCAAGGAATACTTGGTTGAAGGGAAATCTTGAAATTGATGTTTTTTTACTCTTTCCGGAGAACTATTCAATGCAAGAACTTGAAAAAATAGGGTTGAATATTGGTAAATCTGTTGTAGATAGCTATGAATTGAGATATGCAGCCCATCCTTACGTTCATGGAGTTGTTGAGGGAGTTGAGGTCGATATAGTTCCTTGCTATAACGTTAAAGATCCAAAAAACATAAAGTCTGCAGTTGATAGAACACCTTTCCATCATAGATGGCTTAAAAATAGAATAAAGGGTAAAGAGAACGAAGTTAGATTACTAAAAGGTTTTCTAAAAGCTGGAGAGATTTATGGGGCAGAGTATAAAGTTAAAGGTTTCTCTGGCTATTTATGTGAGTTGTTGATTGTGTTTTTTGGTAGTTTTATTGAAACTTTAAAAAGGTGCAGAAATCTCAGAAGAGATTGTGTAATAGATATAAAATCTGGGGAAATAAAAAGGGGTAAGAGTTTTTTTGTTGTGGATCCGGTCGATGAAAACAGAAATGTGGCAGCAAATTTGAGTTTGGATAATTTGGCAAGGTTTGTGCAGAGATGCAGGACGTTTCTTAAAAAACCAGATTTAAACTACTTTAAAAAATTGGAACCAAAAGTAGATGTTGAAAGAGTGAAAAAAGAACTTGAAAACAGGTTTGTAGTTTGTTTTATTACATCTAAGCCAGATATAGTGGAAGACAACCTATACACTCAACTTGAGAGAGGTGGAAAAAAGTTGTTTGAGCACCTTGATAGGCTTGGTTTTAAGCCTCTAAGAGAAATGCACTTTTGTATGGATAAATGCTATATTTTGATAGAAACAGAGGTTAGCACTCTATCATGTGTGGAAAAAAGAATGGGCCCACCTTTTGAAGATGAAAAGAACGTTGAGAAATTTATTAAGAAATGTAGGAGTAGGGGTGAAGAACCCTTTATTGAGAATGGCAGATTCTGGGTATATTCAAAAAGAAATATAAAAGACTTAAAAACGGCTATAGAAGATTTTGCTGTAAAAAATTGGAAATCTTTCGGAAAGAATCTTGGGATGTGTGTTCTTAATGGATTTGAAGTCTTAGTAAGCTTAGATATACTTAAAGAATTAAACAACACTATATACATTGCCCGCTTTCTTGGATTAATACCTGACAAGGGTAGTAACTTTTAAGTTTTGTAATTTCGATTTAATTTTATGGATTTAATCAATTTTTTAAAGAACAAGGGATATGAAGTTGTAGAAAATGTAACGAAAAAAATTTTAGTTTTTGATGAGGAAATAGAGATATTTGCAAATGCTATAGCTAAAAAAGGAGATTTGAATTTCGTAATGGTTAGGAGGGAGGAGGACAAAAGACCTTTAGTTCCTCTTGAAAGATTTATTATTGCTATTGCAAGACTTTTTGAAGTAAAAGGTTTTGCTATAGCTACAAATGGGGAAGAAGTTGTGTGCCTTAGAGTTGATAACGGTGAAAGAGTAGATTTAAACAGCATTCCTGAGATTGATAAGGCAAAAGCGTTTGAATTTAAATTTGATAGAGATGCCGAAAAAAGAATAGTAGTTGCAATAGGTAAGTTGAGGTGCCCATGCAGGTGTGATGAATGCAGAATATAAACCGAAGAATATGAACCGAAAAGTACATTACTTTTAAATCAGACATCATATTATGCTGTTTGATAATGAGAAGTTTTATACAGTCTTAGCAAGGCCAGTAATTATTGTTACAACTGTATCCTCAGAGGGAAAAGTAAATGCTGCACCTTTTAGCTTTTGCTCTCCAATAAGTTTTTCACCACCACTCTTTGGTTTTTCTTGTAATCCAGCTCATGATACTTGGGCAAACATACAGGAAACTGAGGAATTTGTTGTAAACGTTGCAAGTTATGAACTGGGGGATTACATGCATATACTTGAGCAAAAGTTTCCAAGGGGGGTAAATGAACTTGAAAAAGCTGGGCTTAAGGAGTTGCCATCCAGACATGTTGTTCCTCCAAGAGTAGAAAAATGCTTAGCTTGGATTGAATGTAAGCTTGTTAAAGATTTAACGATTGAAATGGGCGATCATATCTGGGTTGTTGGAGAAGTTGTGTGCGTTGAAGTGGATGATGAATGTTGGGATGGCGTTATTAGAGCTGATAAACTCTTACTTCACATAAGTGGAAAGTACTTTGCTCAGGAAGCAAAAGTAACTAAGTATAAAAGAGCAAACTAAGAAATAACATCTCCCCAATATTTTCTTTTATCATCAAGTTCTATATTAAAAGCTCTCATTACAGCTGCCATCTTTTTCTCAGTTTCATAAAACTCTTTCTCTGGATTAGAATCTGCTACTATTCCAGCTCCCGCTCTGACTATGTAGTTTTTATCAAATTCTACCATTCTTATCGCTATAGCCATATCTGCCCATCCTGTATTGGAGAAGTATCCAACACAACCACCATAAACTTTTCTTCTCGATTTTTCTAACTCATCTATAATCTCCATAGCCCTTATCTTAGGCGCACCAGTTAGAGTTCCTGCTGGAAAGAGAGATTGCATAGCATCAAACATAGTCATGCCTTTCTCTTCATCTAACTCCCCGATTACTTCACTTTCTATATGTTGAACGTGGCTGTACTTTACAACATCAAAAAATCTAGTAACTTTGACACTTCCCGGCTTGGAAACAACTCTTACATCATTTCTTGCTAAATCAACAAGCATAACGTGTTCAGCCCTTTCTTTTTCATTTGAAATTAAAGCTTTAGCTATTATTTCATCTTCTAAATTGTTTTTACCTCTTGGAGCTGTTCCAGCTATGGGATTTACTTTAACTATGCTTTTTCCTCCAATTCTTTCTATGGATCCCATTGTTTCAGGAGAAGAACCTACTATCTTCTTTTTGAATTCTAAAATAAACATATAGGGGCTGGGATTTATTTCTCTAAGCCTTATATATATTTCAAAAGGTGATAGATCACTTTCTATTTCATATTCCCTAGAAAGAACTATTTGAAACGCATCTCCAGCAAAAATGTAATCTATAGCTCTTTCCACCATCCTCTCAAAATCTTCTTTTTCAGCATCTGTTTTTATAATAGTTCCATCTCCTCTTTCTCTTTCTATTTTAACTCTTTTTGCTTTTTCAATAATTTTTTCAGCCCAATTGTTTAAGTCTTCTCCCACATAGTAAAATTTATTTGAAACATGGTCATAAACAAAAACTCCGGGATAGTATCCATAAACAGACTCTTCTTGTATATTACCTCCTATTATGGTGTGTATATAATCATAAGCTGTATATCCAACAAAACCGCCTACGAGTCTTTCTCCTTCTACAAATTCACTATCAAACATTGATTTTAAAGCTTTAAACGGATTTCTTTCATTACTAACTTTTTTTCCATCAACAAATGTACTCTCTCCAACACTTACTGTAAAAGTTGGTTCTGCTGAGATAAAAGTGTATCTTGCCTTGTGTTCATGTTTAGTTCTACTCTCAAGCATGAATGGAAAATTGTAATCTCTTAAAACACTGTAGAGTTTTAAAGGATCAACAAAATCAAGCTTTTTTACTCTCATTTTTATTCTCCTCTTAAATTTAATAGTTTTTCTTTTGCTTTACCTTCTTCTATCAAGTTTTTGGCAATTTCAAAACCTTCCTTAAAATCTCTCGCTAATCCGCAAGTGTAAAGTGCGGCTGAGGTGTTAATAAGTATAAAATTCGTATCTTCTATTTTTCCTTCTCCATTGAATACTTTTTCAATTCTAGTTGCGCTTTCTAATGCACTATTGCAAATTGCGGGTTTAACTGGCTTAATTCCAAAGTCTTCCGGAGTCATATAATACTTTTCAATTCCATTTCCTACTTCGTAAACTAATGTTTCTTTTTCGGGATTTATTTCATCCAATCCACTCCCATAGATAACTAATCCTCTTTTAATTCCAAGTATTTTTAGGGCTTCTGCAACGATTTTAGACAAATCTTCACTGCTAACCCCTAAAAGCTGGTATTCAGGATTTGCTGGATTACAAAGTGGCCCAAGTATGTTAAATATGGTTTTTATGCCAAGCTCTTTTCTAATCGGCATAATTGGTTTTAAGGAAGGATGGTATAGTGGGGCAAAGATGAAAGTAAATTTATGTTTTTCAAGTAAGTTTTTTGCTTTATCAGGTTCTAATTTGTATTCAATTTTTAAAGCTTCTAAAACATTAGCAGAGCCACTTTTTGAAGTTACACTTACATTTCCATGTTTTGCTACATAAGTTAAGCAGGATGTTAAAATTGCTGTAGCTGTGCTTACATTTATAGTGTTGCTGTAATCTCCACCCGTACCACATGTATCAGCTACTTCAAAGTTTACATCAAGCTTTATAGCTTTATCTCTCATAGCTTTCGCAAATCCAGCAACTTCTTCAGCAGTATAGCCCTTAGTTTGAAGAGCTGATAAAAGAGCTGCTATTTTAACATCATTCTCATTTAACATTTCATTAAAAAGAGTATAAGCTTCTTCAAAGCTTAGATTTTTTCTATCAACAATTTTTTTTAATTTACTCTTAAAATCAGAACTCAATTTACCACCCCATAAACAAACTTTCTAACTATAATTTCGGGATCTTCAGCTTTCATAAAAGCTGTACCTATTAGTGTAGCGTCGGCATACTTCAAAGCAACTTTTAAATCCTGAATAGTTGATATTCCACTTTCGCTGACAATTATTCTGTCCTCAGGTATTAGCGGGGAAAGTTTCTTAGTAACACTAACGTTACCATCATCTTTTTCAAGTCTTCTTATGTCTCTGTTGTTTATCCCGATTAAACCTTTACTTTCTAAGGCAAACTTAAGATCCTCCTCATTGTGAACTTCTATTAATGGATCGAGCCCATGAGATATAGCAAAATCTGCAAATTCAGGCGTTTTTTCTTTTAGATCTCTAGCTATTAGTAGAATAGCTGATCCACCAGCTTCAGCAGTTCTTTCAATTTCATTTTTATTTTTTATAAAATCTTTTCTTAATACAGGTAGATTTGATTCATCACATATTAATTTAAACATTTTAAAATTACCTTTAAAGAATTTCTCCTCAGTAATGTATGATATTCCCACAGCTCCACCTTTTTCGTAAGCTTTTAGTATGTAGAATGGATCTCTGTTCCTTAATAAATCACCGTATTTTGGAGAATGCACTTTTATTTCAGCAATGACAGGATTTTTAAGTCCCATATTCTTTTTTATAGATTTTTCTAATCTCATGTTCTACACCTTTGAGATTAGTCTTTTATTTAGGGTATATTCTCATTGTAGGAGAAAAAGCTTATTATCGGTATATAAGTCTTTGCCTGACAACGATAGCAAATTTATATTTTCAGTTACAGTAAAGCTTATGCATAAACACGAAGCAAAAATCGAGGTTAGAGTTTCGTTGGTAAGTGTCTCTACTTCTAAGAGTAAAAAATATGGATGTCTAAAAGGTATCAATTCAATTCCAGATGAAGATGAATCCTCAAAAATTGCAATTGAAGAACTTAAATTTAAAGTAATTGACTATCAGCTTGTTAGTGATAATGAATATGAAATACAAAGAGCTGTACTTAATTCTAAGGGTGAAATAGTTGTAGTTATAGGTGGTACTGGCATAACTCCGAAGGATGTAACTGTTGAAGCTATTAAACCTCTTATTAAAAAAGAGTTAGAAGGGTTCGGGGAGGTATTCCGGTATGAAAGCTACAAAGAAGTTGGCGTTAATGCTATACTAAGTAGAGCATTTGCTGGAATATTGAGTAATAGGAAAGTTATTTTTTGTTTGCCCGGATCAAAAAATGCTGTAAGACTTGGAATAGGAATAATAAATAAAATAGCGGTTCATGTTGTTAGTCATGCCCTTGGCTTGAGGTAATCCAACATTTCCAAAAAACAAGCTGTAAAATAAGAGATACCAGCAATACGAACTTAATCAGCGAGTCGCTCATCTTAAAATTGATTAATATTATTAATTAAAGTTATATTTTATATTTTGAGATTTCGGAGAATGGATAGACTATATAATTATTTTCGTATTGTATCACGATGAAATTTTTTAGATTTTTGATAGATGTTTTGTAATATCTTTAATTTGAAAAAGAACAGAAAGATAAAAGTCGGGCATCTTTATATATGAGTTGCACTATTGAAGATTCCAGACAGTATTTAAATGAGAAAACGATTTAGAAACGTTTAAATAATCAAAACTCTTAAAATTGCATATAGTTAAAATCAGACCTTTAAGGGATTGAAAATTGATTTCATTTTAACAACTCCTTAGACATTATTTTTTGTTAAAATCAGACCTTTAAGGGATTGAAAAATTTTATACTATTTATACTTTTCTATTTTTTGCATAGCGTTAAAATCAGACCTTGATGGGATTGAAAATTTTTAAGGTTTCCATCCACCACTCTTTTCCAAAATGTTTAATGAGTTAAAATCAGACCTTGATGGGATTGAAAATCTTGTAGTTCTCTCGCTGTCCATTGCCTCAACTACCTGCAAGTTAAAATCAGACCTTGATGGGATTGAAAATAAAAAAGATAGTAAATTTATAATCTATAATCTTTCTGTTAAAATCAGACCTTGATGGGATTGAAAATGAGCTCGCCAAAACCATTTTAATGTTTGTTCATCGTTAAAATCAGACCTTGATGGGATTGAAAGTATATATACAACTAAACAGAATTAGCTATTATGCTAAGTTAAAATCAGACCTTGAACATGTTAAACTACAAATCTTTGAGAGAGAGCATTTATAACACAATATATAAGGAAACGCAATTATAACTAAAATAAAAATTAATAAATTAAAATTAATTTTTTATATATTGTGCCAAACTGGTCGGAAGTTTAAAATACTATGAAAAATTTCAAAAAATAAAAGGTGTTGAATATGGTATCTGAAGAAATAAAAGAAAAAGCTCTAATTCTTGCTGGAGCGATTGTAGAATCGGAAGAGTATCAAAACTTTTTGGAAAAAGAGAGTGAACTTAAACAAGATGAAGAAGCACAGAGATTGCTTTCTATCTTTCAGGAAAAACAGAGAGAATTTATGGCTATGCAGTTGAGTGGGGAGATGAATGAAGAGCTTGTTAATGAGTTGAGTGAAATTCAGCAAAAGCTAAACAGTATGGAAAGTGTGATTAGTTTTGTAGAATCTTATCAGAAATTTATAAACATGCTTGGAGAGATAGGCGAAATAATAAGTCAGGAAATAAAGTTCGATTTTGGGGAGGTGTATAGAGGATAGTTATATTATTTTTTTAGTAGCGCAATAATTATATATCCACACATTGTTAATGCCGTGAAGCGCCGGTGGTGTAGCCTGGCTAACACAGGGGCCTGCCACGCCCCTGCCCCGGGTTCAAATCCCGGCCGGCGCATTTAAGCTGATTTAGTAAACTTAGGAGGTTGAACAATGGCAAGATTTCCAGAGGCGGAAGCAAGATTATTTAGGGTTAAGATATGCATGAGATGTAATGCAAGAAATCCTATGAAAGCTAAAGTTTGTAGGAAGTGCGGGTATAAAGGCTTGAGACCAAAATCTAAGGAGAGAAGAGGTAAGTAATTTTTTATATTTTAATAAATATTATTCCCACTATTGATTCTATTAATCCCGCTACTAATACAACTACAAATACATTGAAAATTTTTAACAGATACGCTAAAATGCCAAATAGGAGAGGTAAGTACAGTAGAATGTAACAAACAACGATAATGGTAATAGCTTTTAAAGTGTTTGCCTGCATGTTATTGGTAACGTTCATCACTTCAGCTAAGTACGTGCATACAGAATTCATAGTAAAAACAGCTGGAAATAGAGCTATGTAGAGTATTGTTCTAAATACTACGAATGGTATTGTTGCAAAATAAACTATACATCCGAGAATTGTTTTTGCAATTCTTATCGTTTTATTTTCGATTGGAAGTATCTTTAATAAAACTCTATTTTCTATACCTGAAAACGTAATAGTTAGAATTGGCAGGAATCCAGTAACTGATAGTATAAGTATGAGCTTTGTTATAATTGTTTTTGGTATGATAACAATACTTAGAAATATCGCCTCAATTATTGGCATAAAAAACAAAATTACCATACCCGGATCTCTCGTTATAATTTTGAAATCTTTTTTTATAAAAGCAATTATTGGCTTACTCATTTTTATGTTCAACTTAGTTGAAGTCTGAACTTTAAATTCAGTGCTTTTGAGTAGCTCTATTTTGCACTTTTTGAATGCAACAATACTAAGGGCAAAGAAAGCAATAGAAGATACTACTGCTTTTAAATCTGCAATTCCTGAGGAAATTACTGCATAATTTATTGGGAATATGAAATCTAAAGCAATTAAGTTGATCTTAAGTTTGGAAATTATTTCAAAAATGCTGACCATCATATACAAACCCATAAACGCAAGAGCCCAAATAAAGTATGTAATTACTCTTAGTATCGTTGAAAAAATTGAATCTGATGAATAAGCTATCTTTTTGTAAAATAGTTTTGCAAATTTTAAAGATATATATATAGATAAAATTTCTATGCTTACTATCGAAAGAAACGAAGGTACTAGTGCGTAAAATCCATGGTAGTAGTACATTATAATTGGATAAGCTATTGTAAGTGTAACCAATGGGACATCAAAAACTCTAAAAAGTGTCATAATTTTAATTAATGAAATTTCTTCATTGCTTAAAGGCAGTATTTTTAAAATATCTAAGCTATCTGAAACAAAAACAGATAGAGTATTTAAGAAGAAAAACGTAAACAGAAATATTACTACAAGAAAAAAGCCTGAAGTAGATACAATAGATTTTCCATCTAAAATGATACCAAATATTAAAAAGCATGATATAATAATCTTCATAAATAGATTATTTAATTTTATAGATTTAATAATTTTATTTATATTTTTATTTACGTTACGGTTAAACCTTACTTGTCCGGTAAAGTACATATTGAGGTATAAAGGATAAGATATTTTCCAAAATTCTCTAAGAGATCGCATCAATTATACCTCCTATGTCCTCACTGCCTATTAGCTTTAAAAACACGTCTTCAAGTGAGCCTTCACTTTTAACGAGCTCTTTTAAGCTATCTATTGTACCTTCTGCAAGAATTCTACCTTTATCTATAACTATTATTCTATCACATAACTTTTCTGCTATTTCCATAATATGAGTTGAAAACAATATACTTCCTCCATTTTCTATATGTTTCTTCATGATCTCTTTCAGTATCTTAGAAGATTTTGCATCGAGTCCATTCAGCGGTTCATCCAATATTAGAAAAGATGGTTCGTGCATAATAGCAGATATTACTGAAACTTTCTTTCTGTTACCCATTGAAAGAGTTATTATAGGTTGATTAACGTGCTTTTCAAAATCAAACGCCTTTACAAGAGAGTTAACCTTATCAACGCCCTTACCCCTTACTGAGGCTATAAATTCAAAAAATTCAGCGGGAGTTAAATACTCAATTAGAATTGGCTCCTCCGGAACGTAGCCAATATCGTTTTTCTCATTAACACCTATTTTACTACCATTTAATTTTATATCACCTTCAAAATCGACCAATCCTAAAATTGCCTTCATAATTGATGTTTTTCCTGCCCCATTTGGACCTAACAATCCAACAACTTCACCTTTTTTTACATTAAAACTTACACCTTTTACAGCTTCAAAATCCCCATACTTTACTTTTAAGTTTAAAATTTCTAACATATTGAGCTTCAATTTAGTAACTACTATTTTAATTTTTTTGATTATAGTTTATTTATTCACTTTCTTAAACCGAAAAAAGTTTGTTTAAAGACTGAATACGTCGAATGTGCAAACTCAGGAAATAGCAGCAGATATATTGGTTGAAATAGATGTTGGCAATGAGTTATTATCAGCAAAAGAAGCTATAAAAAGGGTTTTATCATCAATTGATGATTTTAATGACCCAAAAATTAGAGGTAGCATTCATGCTTATGTTATGGAAACTCTAAAAAGGTGGAATACCTTGGATTTTTTGATAGATCTATGTCTTGAAAAAAAGAAAGTTAAGAATTTAAATCCCTTTCTTAGAAACTTGCTTAGAATAGGTGTTTATGAAATGTTTTACAAAGGCGTACATCCAGCTCTTGCAACAGATTCCGCAGTTAGAATAGCTAAAAGTAGGCTTGGAAATAAAGCTGCAGCACTTGTAAATGCTGTTCTAAGGAGGGTGGAAAAAGTAAACTTTGAAAAGGAACTAAAAAAACTTGATTATATAAAAAGATTATCTGTTGAAATGCATCATCCTGAGTGGTATGTTAAGTTGTCAATTAAGTTGCTTGGAAAAGATGCTATTGACCTTATGAAAGCTAATATGAGAAATACAGTTTATGTAAGAGTTAATGAAATAAAATCATCAGTTGAATCTGTTAGGAGGTATCTTGAAAAATTTTGTAGTGTTAGTGAAACAGTTTTACCGTATGTTTTTAAAGTAGATGACTTTGAGAAACATCCATCTGTTCTTGAATGGCATGAAAAAGGTATGTATGTTGTTCAGGATCTTGCTTCTGCTATTGCAGCACATTCCTTACAAGTAAGCCCAGGAGACGTTGTAATTGATTTAGCTGCGGCACCCGGAATAAAAACTTCTCAACTGGCAATGCTTATGGAAAATAGGGGTAAAATTATAGCTGTAGATAATTCCCCTCAGAGAATGAGTAGAATGAAGGCAAAAATGAAGCAACTTGGTGTTAAAATAGTTGATTATAGACTTTGTGATGGAGCGAGATTTAAATTTGAAGGTAAAGTAGATAGGGTTTTACTTGATCCGCCTTGCTCTACTACAGGAGCTGTTAGAAATTATCCATGTACGAAGTGGAGATTTGACAAGTATAAGTACATAGCCACAATAAGTTTGCAAAAAAAGATGCTAAAAAACGCATTAAAGTTGGGCAATTTAATTCTCTATTCAACATGCTCTATCACTTTCGATGAGAATGAAGGAAATTTAATAGAATTTGAAAACTATGTTAGAAAGTTAAAGCCATTCAAAGGATTCGATAGCTGGAAATGTTGTGGAATTAAAGAGTTTGATGGAAAGAAATTTAAAAAGTGGAGATATGTAGCAAGATTGTGGCCACACATTCACGATTGCTGTGGCTTCTTCATATCTCTGTTAAACGGGGAGTGTTATGAGAATAGATCTTAAAAGTGATTTTGGAGTTAGCAAGGCTAAAACTTTAATTAGAAGAGGTTTTGGAGTTGATAGGGGAAATATAGTAGTTCTTCACCCGGTGGAAGTAGCTTACTTATCTGTAAATGGATATTCAGTTTATCTTTCAAATAAAAAACTTGAATTACTGGAAGTTCTAAAGTGGTGTTTTCAGAACAAGGAGAACGTTTTACTCTTTTTTGTCTTTAAAGATTTGAGAGATAGAGGGAGGAAAGTTAGAATATCTGGTAAATATCTTGTTGGTAAAGATGTTTTCTATCCGATTTCGGAAAGAGATTTTGTAGATTTTTCAGAGATTTATGGGAAGAAATTTATTCTTGCTGTAGTGGATGAGGAGGGAGATGTAACTTACTATAAACATTATCCGTGGGATTGTGTGGGTGAGCAAAAAGAAGAGATTGAAAAATTTAATGCAGTTTTTGCTGGGGATAGAGTTGTGACAGGTGAGAATCATATATTTGAAAAGTACTTTTACGGCAGTATTAAAGGAAATGTAGTAACATTATCTCTTGTTGAAGCTCTCTATTTGCTTGAAAAAGGAAAATTAAACTTAAATATTAAAAAAGAGGAATTGGTAAGAGAAGCAAGAAAAATTGAGGAAAACTTTGATGATAGGTTCAAACTCTATAAAGATTTGAAAAAAAGAAATTTTGTTGTAAAAACAGGATTTAAATTTGGGAGCGATTTTAGGGTATATGAAAAAGTGAGAAGTATTAAAGAGCTACCACACTCAAAGTACTTAGTTAAAATTGCCAAAAAAATGAAGGCATCTGAAATAGCCTCTCATGTAAGGGTGGCAAACGCCGTTCGGAAAAAAATGGTTTTTTATTTTAATAACAATTATTTGTGTTTTGAGAGGATAAAAATTTAAAGACTTTTAAAGTTTTTTTATTGGATGTCAAGTATTAAACTGGCAATTTCTGGTAAAGGTGGAGTTGGGAAAACTACACTTGCCGCAAATCTATCGTACATCTTTGCAAAAGAAGGTTATAGTGTTACTGCAATAGATTGCGATTCGTCTATTAATTTACCTTCCGCTCTTGGTGTAAATAATGTTACTCCACTCTCATCTTTGAGAAAGATAATAGAAGAGAGAGTTAAGATGCCTTTTGGTGTTTTTAGATACAATCCTAAGGTTGATGACATAATTGAAAGATACTCTGCAAAAAACGAATTTGGAATTAAAGTTGTAGTCTTAGGAACGATAGAGAAAGGTGGAGAAGGTTGTTTTTGTCCTGAAAGTGCTTTTTTAAGAGCTGTACTTAGACATGCAATATTTAACGAGGATGTTTTGATACTTGATATGGAGGCTGGAATTGAACATCTTGGTAGAGGTACTGCCAAAGGTGTAGATATTTTAGTGGCTGTTGTAGAACCGGGTATGAGGTCTATTGAAACTTTGAGGAGAATTGAAAAGCTTTCAAGAGACATTGGGATTGATAAAATTGGCGTTGTTGTAAATAAATACATTAACAATGAGAGTGCAGATAAAATAATTAAGATAGTTGAAAAAGATTACGAGCTATTGGGTATAATCCCTTACGATTTAAAGCTTATAGAGGCAGATATGAATGAAATTCCGCCTTATAAAGTTTGCAATCTTAAACCATTTGAAAAAATAAAAGACAAGTTAGTTAAAATGGTAGAATGAAGTTGACAAAGAAATCAATAAAAAAAGTTGGGATAATTGGTAGGGGTTTACATGGGTATCAGAGTGCTTTGGAAATTAGTAGGTACTTTAAAGTATCTCTCGCCGTTTTACCTGAAAACTTGCCAGAAGTCTTAGAGAGTTTTGAAGAAATTGAGACTGTTGAAGGTAGCTTGGATGACGTGCTAAATTCAGATTTAGTAATATGCTATGCGAACCACCCCGACATAAGTCTTTTTATACTTGAAATGTGCTCAGCAAGTCTTGTAATAATTACTGGGGAAAGGGGAAAAACTGGTTCTTTAAAACAAATAGAAAGAATAGCTGAAAGTAGAGATATTAAGGTACTAATGCCTGAAGTTTGTTGCATTGTTAGAGATTTGGATGAATTTTATGAATTTTTTAAATTTTATGGAAAACCAAAATTCTCTTTTGAGGTTAGAGATAATACTATTGTCAAGGCAAAAGTTGAGAGATGTGCTTTTTGTGGTGCTACGAGGTATGTTGCAGAGAAGTTGATTGGCAAAAAAGTTGAAGAAGCTCCAACATTGGCTGGACTTTACACTCAAATTTATCCTTGTATGGCGAGTAGAGGATTGAAGGGAGGAATACACATAGCTGCCGAAATGCACAAAGTAGCAGTTGAAAAAGCATTGAGAAGTGGGGCCGGTGGGATTTGAACCCACGACCTGCGGGTCTCTTCGGGTCAGCGCTCCAACGGGTCATCACGAATCAGCAGACCCGTTTATCATCATCACCGCTGGAGCCCGCCGCGCTTCCTGGCTACGCCACGACCCCTTAGCAAAAATCATGCACACTCAAAATATAACTCTTGCGCTAACTTAATTTTTAAATTCTCTTAGTTTCTTTTCGCAAAATTCAAATATCTCTTTTCCCTCTTCTTTGCTTAGTTCACCACTTGCTAAAAAAGAACCTATATGCGGATAAATAATGTAGTCTAATTCCCACTGAACTTTTTTGTAGTCCATTCCAGCTTTCTTGTAATCTAAAAACAATTTTTCTAAGGCTTCTATTATTTCATCTTTTAACGATTTCATTAAGTGTTGTTACATCTAACTGTTATAAACTATTGTGCAATTTGATAATTTTTCCAAACCTTTATATATGTTACAATACTTGAAAAAACTATATGCGAGTATTTGCCAGAAGTCTTGCAAAAAAGACAGTTTTACTCTCAGATGGAACAGTAGTTGGAATTTTGCATAATATAACTGCGGACCTAAGAACTGGGATGCTTTTAAACATTATAGTTAAACCTGCTAAAAATACAAACATTCCTGAATTAGAAAAACAAGATGGGTTTTATGTAATTCCATTTGAAACTGTAAAATCAATTTCCGATTATGTGGTCGTAGATAAAAAACTTTTGAAAAAATATTGAAAATGAGAGATTACTCCGATTATATATTTCCACCTTTAATTTTGCCTTTGTTTTTAATACTGATACTTTTACCTCTGATTTTTATCTTTTTTGTAATAACAAGTTCTACAGTTTTTCAGTTAGTGTTTGACATGAATAGAAACCAGGCAATGACCGTTTTTATGCTTGCGGTAGTTGGTAGTTTAATAAATATCCCTGTTTGTGAGCTTGAAGGGAAACCTGTTGAAAGATATTACAGCTTTTTTGGATACATCTATGCTGTAAGAGAGAAGAAAAAAATCTTAATAGCTGTCAATGTTGGTGGGTGTATAATTCCTTCAATTCTTGCAATAAAGCTCATATCTGAATTACCACTAAAATCCTGGCTCTTATCCTTTATAATTTGCACAATAATCATTTATTTCCAAGCTAGACCAGTTAGGGGAGTAGGAATAACAGTTCCAATGTTAATTCCACCATTAACAGCAGCTATTTCAAGTTATATATCTCTTTCAATTTTTGGTTATCCTCTAATTTTATTACCTAAGATGGCTTTTTCCACGGGTGTACTCTCATCTCTCATAGGGGCGGATATACTACATCTTAAGGATATAGAAAAGATTGGTAGTGGTGTGGTTAGCATAGGTGGAGCTGGAACTTTTGATGGAATATTTTTAACTGGGATATTTGCAGTTGTATTTTCAATTTTTCTGACCTAATTTGACCATTTTTAATATATACTTTGGTGGGATTTCTTCTGCAAGAGCTATGTAATCGTTTGCCATGATAATTCTTATTCCATCCCTTATAGCAGATTTAGCATCAACTTCAAGAATTATGGGTTCATCAGTTCTCAATCTTGCCACTTCTTCACTCTTTTCCTTTGTAGTGGAAAGATGAACAAAAGTTTGATTTACAGGTTTTATGCCTATCTCTATCAATCTTTGTGCTTCTTCTTCTCCCGTACCATAATATAAAACTTCTTTATTACATATTGGATAATCAGATAACTTTACTTTTACGCTATGTCCGTACTTAGCTCTTATCTTATCACCCTTCAACTCATACCTGCCTTTAGCATCACTGTATATCATTGCTTTTAAAAGCCATTGATTTGCCCATTTATATTTTCTTTTAACAGCTCTTACAAGATCATTAAAATTGACCCACCCATCTTCATCCATTTCTATTCCAAACTTGTCTGGAAAGTGCCTTAAAATTCCAGAAACGAGTCTGCCAAGTTTTTCAACTTTAAAACTTTTCAGTATTATTTCCCCAGTGTATCCACAATTACACTTTTCACCTCTGTAGTATCCATGTATTGGGCACAACCTTATATCTTCAACTTTATTACTTTCACCACTCATTGGGACACCCCACTTTACATATGAAAGCAAGAGATACTATTGCACCCATAGCTGTGCAAGTTTCTAAACTCACACCCATCCTTGTTACATCCCAATGATATTTTGCTTTTTTCATGACATCTTTTGGCAACCCCCTTCTACCAAGACCCATTAGAAATGTAGCAGATCTAAAGGAAGATATGTCCTTCAAATCAATCTTCTTTTTTGGATCAGGATTAGATGTTGTTGCGATTATCTCTCCAAAATGAGCAGGTATTTTGTCTAATAAGTGAAATCTTCCTTTCTTTTCCAATTCTATGAGATACTTTCCACCTTCACCAATTGTTGTATAATCGCAAACATCAGAAACTACTTCTTTGCTTTCTTTCCAGAAGGGAAACTCCAATAGTGCGAGATGAAAATTAAAAGCATAGCAAAGAGGAGCTGCTCTGGCAATACTTCTTAAATGAATTTCGTGTAATTTGTTTTTATCGTATGTGTTAACCAAGCATAATACGAACAAAAAATCACCTCAAGAAAACACCCAATATAACAATTATCGCTATCATTAAAAAAATTATAATAAACATTATCTTTGCCAACTTTCTTATTTTTATCCACTCCTCTTCAGAAACTGCTGATATATATTTTACTAATGAGCAGCCATCTAACTTTCGAGTACCTTCGAAAACAATTTGTATTTCATGTTCTCCAGATAGTTTTACATTAAACTTAAATTTTCCAAAGCTATCGGTTATAGATTCAGCTACCTCTCTGTCGTCTATTATTAATTTAACTTTTTTATGTTCGACAGGCAACCAGCTGTTTGATTCTTCGTCATACAACTTAAGATAACCAACTATCTCTACATTTTTTCCACTTATTGGTGTTCTTGTGAAGTGTAACCCTGAAATTTTTGTTTTCATGATTACTCACTTACAAGTTCTTTGGCAACCTTCTTTACACTTTCTATTATTTTTAACTCTAAATCTTTATCTCCCATAAAAAATCCATTCTCTATTACAGCTTTTCCATTTACAAAAGTATAAACGACCGAGTTGCTTGCTGAGTAAACTATGTCTGCAAGTAAGCTATGATTTGGACAGAAAGACACTGTATTCAAATCATACAAAGAGAAATCAGCAACATACCCTTCCCTTATCTTTCCCCCCTTCAACTTCAAAGCCCTATATCCATTCTCAGTAGCAGACTTAAAAACTATCTCCGCACCAAACTCCGGCATACTTCTATGGACTTTCTGTATCAGAGCTGCAAACTTCATCTCCTCCAATATGCTTAACGTGTTGTTACTTGCCGCACCATCAGTCCCAAGACAAACATTAACACCCTTATTAATCATCTCAGGATATCTAAATATTCCAGAACACAACTTAGCATTACTAATAGGGCAGTGTGCTACATTTACTCTCCTCTTAGCGAGAATTTCTATTTCTTCATCGTTCAACCATATACAGTGTGCTGCAATTAATCTATCATTTAGAAATCCTATTTCGTCTAAAGCCTGAATTAGACTTTTTCCATTATTCTTTTTGAATTCTACTACTTCTTTTTCAGTTTCCGCTAAATGAAAGTGAACTAATGCATTACTTTCTCTTGCCAATTCCATTGAAGTGTTTAACCCTTCAATACTAACTGTGTATGGTGCATGAGGCCCAATAGCTGGGATTATTAGATCTCTATTACTCAGTAGTTTTAAATCTTTTTCAACTCTTTTAATGGAATCTTCAAGTATATCTGGATTGAAGAAATCAAAAAAAGCGGATGATATGCAGGCTCTGATTTTACATTCCTCTACTGCTTTAGCAATTTGGTCAACTTGAAAGTACATGTCATTAAATGCTGTACAACCACTCTTGAGCATTTCAATGCAAGCTAACTTAGTTCCATAGTAAATATGCTTTGGCTTCAACTTCTTTTCAAGAGGCCATATTTTCTTTTCAAGCCATTCCATAAGTGGCATATCTTCGGCAAACCCTCTAAAAAGCGTCATCGAAGAGTGAGTGTGTGCATTAACAAATCCGGGAACAGCAGCAAATCCTTTGCCATCAATAGTATATCCAGTTTTATCTTTTTTTACATCACCTAATTGGGAAAAAACACCATTCTCTATTAATATGTCCCCTTTTTTAACTTCTAACTCTGGACTCAGATAAAAAACATTTTTAATTAATACGTTCTCTCCCATAATTATACCTCCTAAATTTTATTTAAAACTCTTAGCAGAATTTCAATAGCTATGTTGGCACTATTCTTAGCTCTTCTTACAATTTCTTTGTAATCTATTTCCTCATCAGATATACCGTTTGCATAATTATCGACTGTACATAAAGCTGCATATCTTATTCCAAGTTCTTTACACACAGTTGCTTCGCTACCCGCAGTCATTCCTACGCAATCTGCCCATTGGGAAATTATTCTTACTTCTGCTTTAGTCTCTAACCTTGGTCCTCTACTCTGAAAGTAAATTGCTCTTTCCAGTAATGTATATCCTCTCTTACTACAAACTTCTCTTGCCTCATTTATCAAACATTTTCTTAACTCTTCATCGAATCCGGGAGTTATATGCAATAGTTCGGATTTGACGACTGTAGCTCCACTAAAAAAGTCTATGTAGTCGTGTGGAATAGCTATTGCTGGTAAACTTACATCTTTTTTTAAACAACCAACTGAACCCATACCAAGAACTTTTTTCACCCCCAGCTCCTTCAAAGCCCAGAAGTTTGCAGCATGGTTTATTTTGTGGGGCGGTATGTTATTTTTTCTTCCATGTCTTCTTATCAGGGCAATTTTTAAGCCATTTATAACCCCTACATCAATTTCAGCTTTTCCAAATGGCGTTTTAACTTCTAACTCTTCTGCTTCTTCCAAAACTTTGGTGTTCAGTATGTTAGTTCCCCCCACTATTGCAACCTCAACTTGCATGAACAAATAACTTAACTCTGAGTTTTCACATTTACGTTTATGAGCAATGTCGAGGAAGAACTAAGATTGGAAACTATAAAATGGATTAAAAAAGCGGAAGAAAAATTTTCTGAAATTAGGGAAGAGAACAATTTTGTTGTAAATGCAAAAGCATACTTAAAAGATTCTAAATGGTTTCTCGAAAAAGGTGAATTGATAAAGGCTTTTGAATGTATCATTTGGGCTTGGGCATGGATAGAAATAGCTGAAGAAATTGGTTTGATAAAAAATTAAATTTCTGCTTCAAAGTCGCTAACTGAATATGGGAAGTCCGTAATACCTCTATTTCTTAAAACTTCTCTGGTAAGCAACCAGTAAACTAAGGCAAGAGCTTTTCTACCTTTGTTATTTGTTGGTATTATTAAATCTACATTAGATGCTGAGTTATTTGAGTCGCAAAGAGCTACAACTGGTATTCCAACGTCTGTAGCTTCTTGAACAGCCTGACTGTCTATTGCTGGGTCAGTTACTAAGACAACATCTGGTTCAGTGTAATCTCTAAGCATTGGGTTTGTTAAAGTGCCGGGTATAAATCTGCCCACTCTGTACTCTGCACCTGTTATTTTGGCAAACATCATCGCTGGTTTTTGTCCATACTGTCTTGCAGAAACGACCAATATTTTTGATGGTTCAAATCGCGATAAGAATTTCCCTGCAATCCTCAATCTTTCGTCAAGCTGTCTTATATCCAAAACGTACAAGCCGTCCGGTCTTACCTTGTAAATGAACTTCCTCATATCTCCCGTTTTTACCTGAGTTCCTATATGCACTCCAGCAGCTAAATACTCGTCTGGAGAGATTAGATATTCGTAAGTTTCATCGCTTTTTACTTCATCTCTGTCTTTTACCATCATTTTTCATCCCCTCTAAATGAATTTACCTTAAAGCCCAGCCTGAGTGAACATATTAATGTTTTCCTAAAACAACTCATACCTATCCAACCACACAAATTTGTTTTTTCTCCTTTTAACTGTTATGGGTATTACACCCATCTCAAACTCTTCCTTAGCTATATCTAAGGGGTTAGTTTTATCAGTCTCAATTAAAACAGGGGCCCCCATAGCTATTTGCAAAGCTCTCGCTCCAATTATTCTTGCTCTCTCAAAACGTGTGTAATCGAACGGAAACAACTTTTTTGATGAGATTAATATCACCTCCGGTAAAAAGTGGGGCCGCCGAGATTTGAACTCGGGTCACGGCGTCCCGAACGCCGCAGGATCACCAGGCTACCCCACGGCCCCTTTAAACCTTGCAACTTCATTTATTATCGATTTGTATGTGAGAAACATCCTTCTACAGCAGTATCTTTCTATTCCAAGTTCATCTAATGCTTCCTTAGGTGACTTACCTTCTGCAAGTTTTTTCTTGTATTCTTCCCAAAGGTGAGCTATAACAGCCCCACAGGTAAAACAACGTACAGGAAACATATAGTTTCACCTGTATGAAGTTTGTCTTCTCTTTCTTGCTCCTCTTCCACCCTGCTTTTTGGGTTCTTTTCTCCTCGTATCGTTTACGAGCAAACTTCTGTCATATTCAAGATATACTTTTCTTAGTTCTTCATCCCCGCTCCATTCAACCAATCCTCTTGCTATTGCAGTTCTTGCAGCCTCAGCTTGTGCCATAAATCCTCCTCCGTTAACAACTACATCTATGTCAACTTTTTCTGCTAACTCTTTTGCCATTATTATTGGCTCCATTATCTTCATTCTTGCCATTTCTGGTTGTATAATCTCTACCGGGATTTTATTAATTCTAATTCTTCCTTTTCCATCTCTAACAGTAGCTCTTGCTATAGCAGTTTTTCTTTTACCACTTGTAAGAACGATCTTCATATTTCCACCTCTACTTTATATCCAAGATATTCACTAATTTCTTTAAGAGCAACGTACTTTTCAGCTTTAGAAACTTTTTTGAGTAAGGCACAATCAACTTTTTCAATTTCAGCATTTTTTAATTTTTCGGGAACACCAACAAAAACTCTCAGATTTTTAAGTGCTTCTCTGCCTCTTCTGTTTTTTGGCAGCATTCCTCTAACAGTTCTTTTAAATATTCTTTCAGGATGTCTTGGAAAGTAAGGTCCTTTTTCCTTGCTACCTTTCTCATATTTTTCTTTATACTTTTCTAAAACCATCTGTTTGTCTCCAGTAACTACGACTTTTTCGGCATTAACAACAACTATTTTTTCACCGTTAAGCAAGTTTTTTGCAATAACACTGCACAATCTACCAAGAATGTGCTCACTTGCATCTATTACTCTGTAATCATCGCCAAGCGTTTTAAGAGCTCTATCCAAATTAACGCTCATAATATTTCACCTCAGCAAATTATTCTGAAGTTACCATCAATCTTCATTGCTTCTTCAAAACTCAAACATTCTCCACCTACTTCTTTTATTTTTCTCTTTGCAGTTTCAGAGAATGAAAGGGCGGCTACTTTTATTGGCTTGCTTAACTCTCCTCCCCCAAGTACTTTTCCGGGTACTACTGCAATTTCCCCATCGAGCAAGTATCTTTCTATCTTAGAAACGTTTACTTGGGCATACAATCTTCTTGGTTTTGCCAGTCTTTTTGCTATATCCTTCCACAATTTTTTGTCACTTGAAAGCATTAAATCTATCAACCTAACTAAGTTTGGATCCGATTTTCTTTTTTGAAGTTTTCTAACTTTGCTCACAGTATCACCTCGTTAATCATGATAACCGACAGCCCGCACTTCCGTTCTACTACGATGAGTATTTAAAGATAACTGTATATCTTAGTTATATGAAAAAAATTCCGCCACACCCGTTTCTTTACGTAATAACTGATTGTAAAGTACACACTCATTTCGAAGTTGCGAAAGGTGCGTTGGAGGGAGGAGCTAAGGTAATACAGTACAGAGAAAAAGTAAAAAAATCAAGAGATATGTACTTTGAAGCTAAAAACATAAAAGAGCTTTGTGATTGCTACGATGCAATTTTTATAGTAAATGATAGAGTTGACATAGCTTTAAGTGTTGATGCTGATGGAGTACATGTTGGGCAGGAAGATCTACCATTAGATGTTGTAAGAGAGATTTTTCCCGGAATAGTAGGGGTTTCAGTAAAAAACGTTGAACAGGCTAAAAAAGCTGAAAATGCAGATTACTTAGGTGCTGGAGCAGTTTTTCATACTAAAACAAAAGAAAGCAAAGTTATTGGATTGGAAGGTTTAAAAAAGATTGTAGAGAGTGTTTCAATACCTGTTGTAGGTATAGGGGGTATTAATGCTGAAAATGTAGTTGATGTAGTTAAGATTGGAGCCTCTCCAGCAGTAGTTTCTGCAGTAGCTCATGCAGAGGACGTAAAAAAGGCAACTGAAAAAATAGTTAGTTTAATTAATTCTGTCTGTCGCAAAAAATATTAATTTAATTATGTAGAATTCGTGAGGGTGATTTAATGAGTAAGGTAAGAATCGTTGATTTAACTCTTAGAGATGGACACCAATCATTGCTTGCAACTAGGCTTAGAATGAGAGACATACTACCAATATTGGAAACTTTCGATTCCTCTGGAATATACTGCTTTGAAGTTTGGGGAGGTGCTACTTTTGATGCCTGTCATAGGTTTCTAAACGAAAATCCATGGGATAGATTGAGAGAAATTAGAAAGAGAATAAAAAATGCTCAAATTTCCATGCTTTTAAGGGGGCAAAATTTAGTTGGTTACAGACATTATCCAGACGACATTGTAATTAAGTTTGTAGAAAAAACAGCTGAGTACGGAATGGATATATTTAGGATATTTGACGCTTTAAACGATGTAAGAAACTTAGAAGTTTCGATAAAAACTGCAAAGAAGTGTAATGCCCATGTTCAGGGAACAATATGTTATACAATAAGTCCCGTACACACTATAGAAAAGTACGTTGAAATAGCAAATGAGCTGGCGGAACTTGAAGTAGATTCAATTTGTTTAAAAGATATGGCTGGTCTTTTAACTCCAAAAATGGCTTATGAGCTCGTAAAGACACTTAAAAAGGAAGTGGGACTACCAATAGATGTACATTCACACTATACCAGCGGGATGGCATCGATGTCTCTGCTAAAAGCGGTCGAGGCTGGAGCTGAGATGATAGATACTTGCATGTCCCCTCTCAGTATGGGCACTTCTCATCCACCGACTGAAAGCATGGTTTACGCTTTAGAGGATCTGGGTTACAAAACTGGTGTGGATATGGATATATTGCTTGAAGTTAGAAAATACTTTATTGAAATAAGGGAAAAGTATGCGGGTTATTTAAATCCTCTATCAACGATACCAGATACAAATGTGTTAGTTTACCAGATACCTGGGGGTATGTTCTCTAATCTTATTGCTCAATTGAAGGAGCAAAACGCTCTCGATAAATTACCTGATGTTTTAAAAGAGGTGCCTAAGGTAAGAGAAGAGTTAGGATACGTACCTCTTGTAACTCCTACCAGCCAGATAGTAGGAGTTCAAGCAGTTTTAAATGTTCTTACAGGTGGAAGATATAAAGTTATACCAAAAGAAACAAGAGATCTCGTTAAGGGGATGTACGGCAGAACACCTGCACCAATAAAAGAGGAGATTATGAAAATAGTTCTTGGAGATGAAAAACCAATTGAATGTAGACCAGCAGATTTATTGGAACCAGAATTTGAAAAATATAAAAAAGAATTGGAAGACATGGGCATCGAAGCTACGGACGAAAACGTACTAATTTATGCCCTTTTCCCGCAAACAGGGTTGCAATTCCTCAAGGGAGAATTGGAGGAGGAACCTTTCCCGGCAGTTGTTAACTTCGAAAATGTTGAGGGTGAATTCCAAGTTGAATTTGAAGGTTCAATTTACAATGTAAAGGTTAAACATATTTAATTTTTCAAATTTTTCGAAATACGTTAGATTTTTGTTGAGTTTTTATTGTAAAAGTAAGATTATCAAAATTTATATAGCTATTCATTAAATTTTGAAAATATGAGGATAGGTATTCTATTTTGTAGTTGCGGAGGTACGATAAGCGAAAAATTGGATTTAAAAAAAGTTGAAGATTTTGCAAAAACTCTTGAAGATGTAGTAATTGTTGAAACTGTGGATGTCTTTTGTGAAAATCCAGATAAGATTTTAGAAAAATTTAAAGGAAAAATAGACCGTTTCATTTTTGCAGGTTGTTCTGAGAGAAGCTCTCTAAAAATGGGTGAAGAAAAATTATCCGATCTTTTAGAACGTATTGGTGTCAATAAAGCTATGATAGAAACTGTAAACTTAAGAGAGCAATGTGCATGGATACATGATAATATAGATGGAGCAACGAGAAAGGCGATGGATCAGCTACTTATGAGTTATGTTAAAGTTAAAACTAACATCCCTCAGGGAAATGTCAAACTCGAAAAGAGAGCTTTAATTGTTGGTGCTGGAGTTACAGGATTAAGATGTGCATCTGATTTAGCAAAAGCTGGAATTGAAACAGTAATTGTAGAAAGAAAGCCTTACATTGGCGGGCATACAAGTATGATTCCTATGCTCTTTCAGTGTGAAGGTTACGCTTCAATGTGTACAAGTGAATGTATAGTTCCAGTCATGGGTAGAGAAATTCAAAAAGAAGGTATAACCCTAATAATGAATGCTGAAATAATTGATGTCGAAAAAGACGATGGAAACTTCAAAGTTAAGATAGAAAAGAAAGCTATGCCAGTAGATCCAGCAAAATGTGTTAGCTGTGGTAAGTGTTCTGAAGTATGTCCAGTAGAAATAGACAATCCTTTTGACTTTGGATTAACAAAAAGAAAAGCGATAGATAAGGACTTCTCTCTTGCAATGCCGGATAGCTATACCATAGATTTAGACTCATGTAATAAATGCGGAGAGTGCATTAAAGTTTGTCCAACTAACGCTATAAATCTTGAGGCAAAAGATGAAATAGTAGAAGAGACTTTTGGAGCGGTAGTTATTGCTACGGGTTTTGAAGGATACGATATGAACAAATTTAAAAAACTGAATTACTCCCATCCAAATGTTGTTACAATGCTTGAACTTGAAAGATTGATTAAAAACAATTTTAATGGAAAAGTGCCAGAGAGTGTCGTTTTTGTATTATGCCAGAAAGATGAAGTGGGTTATTGCTCTAAGTTGTGCTGTCCAATAACTGCAAAATTGGCTTTTAGACTCGCTGTATTATATCAAAGCATGGATATTACAGTCGTTTACAAGAATTTGAGAACCTATGGTAGAGCATTTGAGGAATTCCGCAGAAAATGTGAAATGCAAGGCGTCGAATTTGTAAACTCTGAAGTGGAAGAAATAAAAGTGGATGGAGATACTTTGTTAGTAGTAACTGAAGATGAGAATCTTGAAGCTGACTTAGTAATCGTTGCTGATCCATTAATCCCCTCCGCTATTAGATTAATGAAAATGTTTGGAGTGAAACTTGATGAATACGGTTTTCCAATAGAGTTTCAACCAAGAATAATTACTCCGATGGAAACTTACGTAGATAGAGTCTATGCAGCTGGAATGGCTAGAAGCTTTAAAGACATTCAGGAGAGTGTTGAAAGTGGTAGTGCAGCAGCTATGAAAGTTTACGAGGCTTTGAAAGATGGAGTGAAAAAATTGCAAAAGTACGTCTCAATGGTTAACTCAGATAAGTGTATTGGGTGTGGTATTTGTAGAGAAACTTGTCCCCACAGTGCAATAAGTGTTGATGAAAACTTAAAGAGTAAAGTAAATCCGGGATTCTGTAAGGGATGTGGCCTTTGTACATCGGTTTGTCCAACCGGTGCAATTCAAGTTATGAATTTTGAAGACTGGCAATTATTGAGGCAGATAGATGTAGCATTTACACATGCTAAACCGGGTGAGAAGAGAGTGTTAGCACTGCTTTGTTACTGGTGTAGTTATGCAGCGGGTGATTTAATGGGTAGATATGGTTTAAAGCTACCAACCAACTTCAGAAGTATAAGAGTTAGATGTTCAGCATCTGTTAGCAATTGGGTAATTCTGAAAGCAATAATGGATAAGAAAGTTGATGCAATTCTTGTTGCTGGCTGTCCTCCAAAGAACTGCCATCATCTATATGGAAATGAAATGGAAGATAAAAGAATAACCTCTCTAAGGATGATAATGCCGGAGATTGGTCTTGACGAAAATGCAGTTAGATGGGAATACATTGGTGTAGGAATGTGGAAAAAGTTGGCGAATGTTTTACAAAAGATGTGCTCTTAATTTATTTTTGTTTTTGTTTTATTATTATTTATCTTCGTTATAGTTAACTTTTAATTTATATACAAAGAATAATATTGCAAAAATATATAAAAAATTAACTGTTATAGCAAAAATTATAATAAAATTATAAAAGACCTCCGAGGTATAGGAAGTAAACAACAAACACTATTGCTAAAGCCCATAGAAGTGGGTGCACTTCCTTGTATCTGCCAGAAACTAGTTTTAAAACACAGTAACTTATGAATCCTATGCCTATTCCGTCTGAAATTGAGAAAGTAAACGGTATCGTTGAGAGAACGAAGAAAGCTGGTAAGGCTTCAGTATAATCTTCGTAGTCTATTCCTTTTACTATGCTCATCATAAGGAATCCTACAATTATCAGAGCTGGAGCGGTTGCACAATCAGGTATTATTTCTGCTATTGGTGAAATGAAAACACCTATGAGTATAAATAGCAGACCGACAACAAGGGCTACCATTCCAGTCCTTCCTCCTTCTTCAATACCTGCCGCACTCTCTATGTATGTTGTGACTGTTGAAGTTCCAAGTATTGCACCTACGGTTGTGCCTATTGCATCAGTTAACAGTATTTTTTCTGAATCAGGCACTCTTCCATCTTTGTCGAGGAATCCTGCTTTTGCACTCAACCCAGTTACGGTTCCTACTGTATCAAAGAAATCAACCATAAAAAATGCAAACACAACACCAAAAGCACCAACACTTATCAATCCTTTTAGATCCATTTTCATGAATGTGTAGCTCAAAGTTGGCATTGATACTATTGACTTAGGCATTGGTGCTACGTGCATGGCTATAGCCAAAACTGTGGTTGTTAGTATCGATATCAATAAAGCACCCGGGACTTTTCTTACCATGAGTGCTGCAGCTAAGAATATACCGAAGACGGCTAACCATAGCTCAGGTTTTGTAAAGTTTGAGAACCCCATTGTTACAAGTGTTGCTTTACTGCCAACTATCAATCCAGCATTTTTTAGCCCTATTAACGTTAAGAAAAGCCCTATTCCTGCACCAATTGCATACTTTTGAGACATTGGAATTGCATTTATTACCTCAGTTCTAACCTTAGTTAGGGATAGAGCTATGAATATTATTCCCTCTACAAAAACAGCTGCAAGAGCCACTTTCCATGAGTAGCCCATATTCAGGCATACGCTGTACGCAAAGTATGCATTCAAACCCATTCCCGGAGCCAAGGCAAACGGTTTTTTTGCATATAAACCCATTATTATTGTAGCAATTCCAGAAGATAGTGCGGTAGCCGTAACTATGGACGGTATTGCTGCTTTACCCATTGCAGCACTGAGTATTGCTGGATTAACGAAGAGTATGTATGCCATTGTCATAAAAGTCGTCAATCCTGCGAGTATTTCTGTTTTCATATTTGTATTGTATTTTTTGAACTCAAAAAACTCCTCCAGTACTTTGGAGCACATGCTACGTTGCCAAATATAATCTGTATTTAACACTTTTTTTGTTTTAAATGAAAACAAATTAAAAACGAAAAACATTAAAAATTTCGATAAATAATTTAATGCATGGTGCATTTGCAAAAATATTTCCAAGAAAAAAATGGTGTATTGTATATTGAGGATGTTAGTAGTTTAGAGCTGATAAAAGAATTTGGTTCTCCGTTATACGTTACTTCGAAAAAAACTCTTGAATTAAATGTTGATTCCTACGTAAATGCTTTTTCAAATGCAAATTTTAAAGTTAAATTTCTTTACGCTGTGAAAGCAAACAATAACTTAACTATAATGAAATTATTAAAAAATAGAGGATTTGGAGCTGACGTATTTAGCGATGGAGAATTATACTTAGCACTTATTGCTGGATTTGAAAGAAAATATATTCTTTTTAATGGCAACTCTAAAAGTGAAGAAGAAATAAGAATGGGTATTGAAGCAAAAGTACCGTTTAGTGTAGATAGCTTAGATGAATTAAAAACAATATCTTCTATAGCATCTGAAATTGGAGAAGAAGTAAAAATCGCTTTTAGAATAAACCCGGATATAAAGCCCGAAACGCATCCAAAAATAGCTACAGGTCTTAAAACTTCAAAATTTGGAATACCTTGGAAGGAAGTGATAAATGCCTATAAAGAGGCTATAAAAAGTCCAAATATAGTTGTTTCAGGAATTCACTGCCATATTGGGAGCCAGATAATAGAGATTGTACCATTTGTCGAAGCATTAAATAGAGTTTTTGATGTCGCTTTAGAAGTTGAAAAACTTGGTGTTGAACTACAGTTCTTAGATATTGGAGGGGGGCTTGGTATCGATTATGAGGGTAAAGGAGCACCAACTCCAGATGATTTTGCAAATGAACTAATTCCGGTTTTTGAGGAAAGAAGTGCTGAATTAAATTCAAATCCCGAGCTATGGATAGAACCGGGAAGGAGTATAGTTGGTAATACTACTATTTTACTGACAAAAGTAAACGCAGTAAAAAAAGCTTACAGGAACTTTGTTGCTGTTGATGCTGGTTTTAATTTACTTCTAAGACCTGCGATGTATGGTGCATACCATAGAGTTGTTGTAGCTAATAAAATGAACGAAGAAGCTAAGGAAGTTTATACAATAGTAGGGCCTATATGTGAAAGTGGAGATATACTGGCTGAGGATAGATTGTTACCCAAAGTTGAAAAAGGGGATATAATTGCAATATTCGATACTGGAGCTTATGGTTTTTCCATGAGCAGTCAGTACAATGGTAGGAGAAGGTGTGCTGAAGTATTAGTTGATGGTGGAAGAACTTACCTTATACGTGAAAGAGAAAGTTACTCAGATATCGTGGGCAAGCAGATAATTCCACCCAATTTCTGAGAAGTTTATTTTTTGTTTTAAAATATTATACCAAAAACAAAAAGCATTTATTTTTTTAAGAGAATTACTGTGTGATGCCCTATAAATCTGAATTTGAATTAGAAGTTATAACTCCAATTTTCATGAGGGGAGCAGATCAAACAAAGGCTGAGATTCGCTCTTCTTCGATAAAGGGTTTGATGAGGTGGTGGTTCAGGGCTTTGGCTGGGAATTACTTTGGCAATGAAATCGGCGAGCTTAGAAAGGCGGAGGAGAGTATTTTCGGAAGCACAGGGCGGAGGAGTAGGGTGGTTGTTGAAGTTAATGTTGATGAACGTAAGTTAAAACCAATTAAAGCTGAATATGAGATCACGTATGATCGTAGAAGAAATGTTTTACGCACTAAAGCAAAATCAATTAAGATTCAC
>Ga0256840_1000449_pt1 | contig 42452 bp, 36 predicted proteins | sample 355202metaG_FD_185969 | JGI IMG/M metagenome (GOLD analysis project Ga0256840, IMG submission 185969) | Hydrothermal vent microbial communities from Mid Atlantic Ridge, Atlantic Ocean - 355-202 | ecosystem: Environmental > Aquatic > Marine > Hydrothermal vents | place: Atlantic Ocean: Mid...
ACTCAAGGCCTCGATATTATTGATCATGAAGAACGTGGCTACGACCTATAAATGGCAACTTCCACCTGAATTCGGTGAAAAACAGCTGAAAAATGATAAATATAGCTAATTTTACTAGCCACCCCCCCTCTTTTTCGTTGATTTGTGTTTTTGGGAGACTTAACGTACAAATCATCGAAAAAAGGGGGAGATGGGTAATAAAATATTAGCTTTGTCAGTATTTACACTATGAAATAATCACTTCATCGCCTACTTTCAAGCTTCCCAGCTGATCGTGCACAATATTCATTCCAAAATAGACATTATTATCCCACTTTCGATATTCACCGAGTGTTTCTAATGGCTCTTTACCTGTGCGCTCACCTGTTAGCGGGTCAACTGTAGTCAAAATACAGCGACGGCATAACGTTACCCCTCGCATAGCAATATCTGCAATGCTTAAACTTTCCCATTTATCTTCCGCGAATGCATCACAGCCTGCCACTACAATATTGGGACGAAAGCGCGTCATTGTTACTCTATCTTCACCCTTTGCTTCTAGCTTTTTATTTAAGTCTGCTAATGATGCTTCTGAAATTACTAACATTGGAAAAGCATCGGCAAAACCTGTTCTGTCTCCTTCTTTTGCATAATCGAGTGGACATTGGCGTATTTCATCGTCTGCAATATGCACAAAATGACAATCAACCCCTAAGGCATCACTCAGCCAAGCATCACTCTCATCACCCACTCTTTGTGCTGTGACCGTATCTTTCCAAATTTTCACCTGCATCGTTTCAGTATCTGCACTAAGTTCTGGCACCTGATAATCCTCTTTGCCTTCCATGCTTAATATTAACCGACCCTCTTTGAGTGAGGTTGATATCAATGCCATTTGCGGATATCGCCTCTGCGTGAGAAACAAGCCATCAGGTGCAACCACCATCCAACGACGATCATATTTTAACCCCATGCTATCTAACTCAGATGATTGTAGAGAAATACCTGCTAATGATTTAACAGGATAAATGGTTAATTCTGTAATCTTAATGCTTTGTGCCATACTTACCTCAGACCATTGATTATTATCAGTGACGAGTGAATCTCTTGTATATAAGATATTGCTAATATACAATTAACCCCTTCTAATACAGATAAAATAATACACCGTTATGACTACAAAAATCACAATTATTGGCGCAGGTTTTGCTGCACTCACCGCGATAAAAGAAATTCGTAAACGTGATAAACACATTGGTATCACGCTAATTGCTCCTAAAGCTGAATTTATCTATCTACCAAGCTTGATTTGGATTCCATCGGGGCAGCGAAGTGGTGATGATTTGCGCATTGACCTTATCGCCTTCTTTAAAAAGAACAACGTGACATTTCACGCGGGCATGGTGACAGGCATCAAAGATGAAGGTCGAACGGTCATAACCGATAATGGTGATATACAGAATGATGCCTTGCTGATTGCCAGCGGTGGACGCTTTATCAAAAAATTACCCGGTATCGAAAATGCCATTACTATCTGTGAAGGCATCGAAGCCGCCGAGAAAATGCGCGATAAAATAAAAAGTATGGATGGTGGAACGATTACATTAGGCTTTGGCGGCAACCCTAAAGAGCCATCAGCTATGCGTGGCGGCCCTATGTTTGAGCTACTCTTTGGTTTGGATACACAACTGCGTCAAGAAGGCCGCCGTGATAAATTTAAAATTATATTTTTCAGCCCTGCTAAAAAGCCAGGAGCACGTTTAGGTGAAGGTGCGGTAAAAGGTATTCTTGGGCAAATGGATAAACGTGGAATCGAAACGCATCTTGGTCATAAAATGAAAGGCTTCACTGCCAATAAAGTAACTACCGAAGGTGGAGAAATTGATACTGATCTCATCATCTTTATGCCTGGCATGACAGGCCCAAGCTTTGCGCTCAATACCGCAATGCCACTTAGTCCTGGCGGACTTATCCAATCAAATATGAATTGTAGCGTTGAGGGGTTTGAACACGTTTATGTGGCTGGTGATGCAGGCAGCTTCCCTGGCCCAGATTGGAAACCGAAACAAGCACACATGGCTGATTTACAAGCCGTTGCAGCAATCAACAATATGCTGGATGGCTTAGAAGGCAATGCAGCGACGCATACCTTTAAGTATGAACTGGCTTGTATTATTGATTCAAACGACAAAGGCACGTTAGCGTACCGTACTGAAAAACGTACACTGGTACTTCCACCTTGTCGACTTTTGCATCACACTAAGAAGCTCTTTGAATGGTGGTATTTACGTGGCTATAAAAATCCTTAACATTACCTCTAACATCACCCCTAACATAAATAAGAGCCCATGTTTTTAGAGCCCCCAGTAGACTATATTCAGCCTGTCTTTCGCCCACCTAGCGAAGGGCGGTCGCTGATATTACAAGTCACCAATGGCTGTAGCTGGAACAACTGTACCTTTTGCGAAATGTACACCGCACCACAAAAAAAGTTTGCGCCAAAAGCAGAAGATAAAGTCATTGAAGAAATCAAACGCTGTGGTGAGCAACTGATAAAAACACGCAGGGTATTTTTAGGTGATGGCGATGCTATGGCATTGTCTTTTCGCCGACTTAAAACTATTTTAAAAGCCATTAAACAACATTTACCCACTGTTACGCGCGTTTCGAGCTACTGCTTGCCCAGAAACCTTAAATATAAAACGGTCGAAGAACTCAAAGAGCTTCGCGAGTTAGGATTATCACTAATATATATTGGCGCAGAATCAGGCGACAATACTGTTTTAGAAAAAATCAATAAAGGCGAAACTTTTGAAACCACCCGCGATGCGATTCTCAAAGCTAAGGAAGCACATATCAAAACATCCGTTATGATTATCAACGGAATGGGTGGACATGAATATTCACAACAGCACGCTATAAATTCAGCAAAGCTAGTTAATGCAACTCAACCTGATTATCTCGCCACACTCGTGCTATTTTTTAGTAGCGGAAAAGAAAAGGTAGAAGCGGGCTTTGGTGGAACATTCACTCCATTAAACACGGCTGAATTATGCGAAGAAATACGAACATTTATCGAGCATACCGATTTAGATAAATCTATTTTCAGAAGTGACCATGTTTCAAATCACTTGGTTTTAAAAGGTGTTTTAGGTAAGGATAAGCAAGCAATGCTTGATGAAATTGATGATGCAATTGCACACTTTAAAAATCACCCAGACATTGCGCACAATCCTTCCGTTTTTTAGTAATCTGCAGAAGCACTATCTATTTTTGCGTATAACTCCTCAGGTGAAGAAATACACACATCCATATCTTTTAAGATGCCGTCATGAATACCATAAACCCAGCCATGTACACTAAGCTCATCACCTCTTTTCCATGCACGCTGGACAATGGTTGAGTTGCAAACATTGGTTACTTGCTCAACCACATTCAATTCACACAATAAATCTTCTTTTTCTTGAGTATTCAAGCCTTTGAATTTATCAGCATGAAAACGGTTTACATCTTTTATGTGGCGCAACCAATTATCGATTAAGCCGTGTTCACAAGAATCTAAAGCCGCTTTTATTCCTCCACAACCATAATGCCCACACACAATAATATGTTTTACCTTAAGAACATCGACTGCATATTGAATCACAGAAAGGCAGTTTAAATCTGTATGAACAACCACATTTGCAATGTTTCGATGTACAAAAACCTCGCCTGGAGGCAAATTAATAATTTGATTAGCTGGGACGCGGCTATCCGCACAACCAATCCAAAGGTATTCTGGAGCTTGTTGCTCAGATAGCTTTAAAAAGAAATCAGATTGCTCTTCTTTCACTTTACTTGCCCATACACGATTTCTTTCGAAGATATGCTGTAATTTATCCATTATCTGATTCTCTTTTATTATTTATATCACTGATTATGTGAGTGTGATTTATCATGCCCCCACACCCTTCGACGATGTGGCATACATTTAATACGCCCCATTAGTTTTGGAACTGTTAATACAAAAGATTAACTTTATCCTCACCCAAAACTTTTCTCAAACGCTTTATATCATCATCTGCCAACGGCGCGCTCACATCTGCTCCCAAACGTAGTTCTGCTTTTTCATTGTCTGTTTCATATTTTACATAAACAGGACAGATATCTCTCTGCATTTGGTCTTGCTTTTGTGTATTTTGGATATGAGTAGGAAGAAGTTCATCCAACTTATCTAGCAAACCATTTGCCGTCTGGCTCTTATCAATATTCAACTGTAAGCGCCGTAAGAACTTATTTCGAGCACCTTCCATATTGAGCAAAATATTGGCATAAAAGCGAATATCGCTCGTACCGTAAAGTGTATTCAGCGTGCCTTCGACAACTAACATTTCTTCTTTTATTAATAGATGCTCAAACAGTTCTATATTTTTATCGTAGATCCTAAACTCATAATAACCTGTTTTATCGTCTAGAACGATAGTAGCCATTTTCCCACGGTCAGTCGCTCTTATACTTACAGATGATATTAAACCAACCAAAGTTGTCGGTTTTTTCTGATATTTAGTTTTCCCATCATCTTCCGCCATTTGTCTCAGTGAACGTGATCTTAGTTGTTTGACCTCTTCCTCATAAGCATCTATCGGATGTCCTGTGAGGTATAAGCCAATAGCTAACTTTTCGATTCTTAATCGTGTTTTATCATCCCATTCTTCCAGCCTAGGGGTGACTTTTTCATCTTGTGTGACGGCTACTGAACCACCGAATAAATCATTCTGCCCGATCTCTTCATCGCGGTGCTGCTGGTTAGCGATGCGGACAATTTCTGGCAAGCCTTCAAATAGACTATTTCGATTTATCCCTAAAGTATCAAACGCACCTGCTTTAATCAGCGTTTCTAAAATACGTTTAGATATTTTACGTGATTTAACTCGCTGACACATTTCTGCCATTGATTGGTACGGACCATTAGCATTACGCTCATCAATAATTTCAGCAATTGCGCTTTCGCCTGCTCCTTTTATTGCGCCTAGGCCGAAGATAACATTCCCCTCGTGCTCACTGATAAACTTGTATTCTGAGCGGTTAATATCAGGTGGCACAACCTCTAAACCAAATTGCTGACAATCATCTACAAAGATTACAACTTTGTCGGTATTATCCATATCAGCCGATAAAACCGCCGCCATAAATGCTGCAGGGTAATGCGCTTTTAACCAAATAGTTTGATACGAAACCAAGGCATAAGCGGCAGAGTGAGATTTGTTAAAACCATACTCGGCAAACAACTCCATAAGGTCAAATATTTCAGTTGCATTGGCAGGCTCTACATTATTTTTACCTGAGCCTTCCATAAAAATAGAACGCTGTTTCGCCATTTCTTCAGGCTTCTTTTTACCCATCGCACGACGCAACATATCCGCCCCACCAAGTGAGTAGCCTGCCAACACCTGTGCAATTTGCATTACCTGCTCTTGGTAAACTATTACACCATAAGTGGGTTTGAGTATTGGCTCTAAATCAGGATGAGGATAAGTAACTTTTTGGTCACCTTTTTTACGCGCAACAAAGTCATCCACCATGCCCGACTGTAATGGCCCAGGGCGATACAACGCCACCAAGGCGATAATATCTTCGAATACATCAGGGTGAAGTCGCTTGATTAGCTCCTTCATGCCGTGTGATTCTAGCTGGAAAACGGCGGTAGTTTTTGCCGCTTGTAATAGCTCAAATGATTTTTCATCATCCAGTGGAATATCTTCAATGCGGATCGGCTCCTCGCCCTTTTTATCTCGCTGAACATTGATACTCTTAACCGCCCAATCAATGATGGTGAGATTACGCAAGCCTAAGAAGTCAAATTTGACTAAGCCGACCGCTTCTACATCGTCTTTATCAAATTGGGATACAACACTGCCGCCGCCCTCTTCACAATAAAGCGGGGTAAAATCTACCAAAGTGCTGGGCGAGATGAGTACACCACCTGCGTGCTTGCCGACATTTCGGGTTAAGCCTTCAAGTTCTAACGCCAAATCCATCAAGCCTTTAACGTCTTCATCTTCATCATAAAGCAGTTTGAGGTCTGGCTCTTGATCCATCGCTTTGGTGAGCGTCATTTTCATCTCAAACGGGATCAGTTTTGCGATGCGATCTACAAAACCGTAAGGATGATTCAGGATTCGACCCACATCACGCACCACCGCTTTTGCCGCCATCGAACCGTAGGTGATGATTTGTGAAACCTTGTCACGACCGTAAGTGCGCGCAACATAATCGATAACCAAATCACGTTTATCCATACAGAAATCAATATCGAAATCAGGCATGGAGACGCGCTCAGGGTTTAGGAATCGCTCAAACAGGAGATCATATTTTAAGGGGTCAATATCAGTAATTCTAAGCGCATAAGCGACTACCGACCCTGCACCAGAACCACGACCTGGACCGACTGGAATATCATTATCTTTTGACCATTGGATAAAGTCAGCAACGATTAAAAAATAACCGGGGAAACCCATGCCGTTGATTACATCTAATTCAACTTGCAGGCGCTCATCATAAGGTTTGCGAATTTCTGCAAAGTCATCAGCGCTCGTATCAAATAATTCTTTGTAGCGAAGCTCCATGCCTTTGCGAGATTCTTCACTGAAAAACTCTGCTTCTGTCATCCCTTCTGGTATTGGGAATTCGGGCAGATAGTTTTTACCCAGCGTTAATTCAACCGTACAGCGCTTGGCAATTTCTAAAGTATTTTCAATGGCTTCAGGTATATCGCTAAACAGCTCGATCATTTCATCGGCTGATCTTAAATATTGTTGTTCGCTGTAATTTTTAGGGCGACGCGCATCATCCAATGTGAAGCCATCATGGATGGCCACTCGCGCTTCATGCGCTTCAAAATCTTCTGTTTTTAAAAAGCGAGGGTCATTGGTGGCTACTACGGGGATATTTGCTTCACCCGCTAATTTAACAGCGGCGTGCAAATATTCATCTTCGTTTTCTCTACCTGTGCGTTGCAACTCCAGATAATAGCGATTGGGGAATACTTTTTGCCATTCTTCTAATCGAATTTTGGCCTCATCTTCATTACCTGCAAGCAGTGAATAACCTACATCACCATCGCGCCCACCAGATAAGGCTATCACACCTTCGCTATGATCAATAATCCACTGACGAGTCACTCGTGGTATACCTAATTTCTGCCCTTCCATATAAGCAAGAGAGATTAATTTAGTCACATTGTGATAGCCCTTATTATTCTGGCAAAGCAGAATCATGTGATAGAGCAACGACTCGTCATCTTCATCTTCGAGCAAAACGTCTACGCCAAAAATGGGTTTTAAACCCTGTCCTCGCGCCGCACGGTAAAATTTAACCATACCAAATAGGTTATTTTGGTCGGTCATCGCGACAGCAGGCATACCCAGCTCTTCTACTGCTGGCATAAGCTGTTTGATGCGAATCGTGCTGTCTACGAGCGAATATTCTGTGTGTAATCGGAGGTGAACAAAGCTCATTTAGATGAAAAGTCTCATATAGGATCTGAAATAGTCTCAAACAGATATAAAACTGTTTAAATAGTGGCTATTTACTATCCCACCCCCCCTGTTTTTCGATGATTTGTACGTGTTTTGGGTATTTTCACGTACAAATCATCGAAAAACAGGGGGGGTGGTCATTAATAATTACTTATTTTCTCACCTGTGAGCTTATTTTCAAATGAAAAACTACAGGTTTTTGCTACAGCTTCAAGTTGTGCCGGGCTTCTAGGGAATTTACGACAATTTGGGGGTCTAAACCTGTATATAGAACAGGTATTATTACCTTTTGAATCTGTTTTTAAAAATGTACAACGCCTTGGTAGCTCACAACACGCACCACATCCGTTACAATGCCCTGTACGCCCCTTTTCCACTGGAAGAATCGATGTAAAAGTACGTCTTAATTTTGAAATCATACTATTAAGAGTTTGCAGTATGAATGTAAGTTCCTATTTTCCCCATACGCATTAGCAACATATCGTCAAAACCGTCTACTTTTGATTCCTTAATACTTTGACGGGCTAGCAATTCATCTGACCACGTTTTTAGCTTTGGAAAATTTTCTAAAACATTTAAATGACAGTGCTTCTTATAAAATGCTAATCGGGTAAATAATGGCGCGGCCGATATATCCATTAATGACAGTGCTTCACCATTAAACCAAGGTGTATTTACCATCGCTTTATCCAAGCCTTCTAGATTTTTAATTAATGCTTTGATGGCTGCATCTGATGATTCTTTGTCTTTTGCCATCATGATATTAAACGTGTCCATATACATAGGAGAGGTAAACTCCATCCATGCTCTATTTTGTGCTTTTTTAATAGGGTCTGCTGGGTGCAACGCGGGCGCATAAACTTCATCTAGGTATTCGCTGATTACAGCCGATTCAAACAAAACCGTGTCTTCAACTTGAAGAATGGGCACTTTACCCGTTGGCGATAAGGCTAAAAACCACTCTGGCGGATCATAAACATCAATGTATTCAATATCGTAATCTACGCCTTTTTCTTTTAGTAAAATAACACTACGCTGGACATAAGGGCAGAGTTTAAAACTGATTAGCTTTGGTTTTGACATTTTGAATACCTTTATTTTCTATTTTCAATAACTTCTCTAACAGGTTTAAAACTTACACGATGCTGAGGTGTTGCACCATACTTTATTAGTGCTTCTTTGTGAGCTTTTGTGGGATAGCCTTTATTACCCGCGAAGCCATATTCTGGATATTCTGCACCCAGCTCTAACATTTCTTTATCGCGCGCAACTTTAGCAATAATTGAAGCAGCACTGATTGAGGCAACTTTAGAATCGCCTTTTATGATGGTTTCCATCGAAATTTCCATGTGGATTTCTTTATTTCCATCAATCTTTAAATGATCTGGCTTAATTGATAAACCTTCTACTGCCCGTTTCATCGCCAATAAACTCGCTTGTAAAATATTTATCTCATCAATTTCGTGTGCTTCTGCTCTACCCAGTGACCACGACAATGCCTTTGCTCTTATTTCAATATCTAATAAGTTACGTTTTTTCTCACTCAGTTTTTTGGAGTCTGCTAAACCTTCAATCCGATTTTCAGGATCAAGAATAACAGCGGCCGCGACGACTGCTCCTACTAATGGGCCTCGCCCTACTTCATCGACACCTGCGATTAATCGTTGGCTCATTTTTTAGACTCTATTAAATCAAAAATAACTTTCGCGGCACGCTCGCTGGCATTCTGCTTTAGTTGAATATGAATTTCATTAAATCGGTTTAACATATGATTACGCTGTTCTTCGCTTTGATTAAACTGCCCTTCTACTTCTTTCGCAATATTCTCTTTCGTAATATCTTCTTGGATTAGTTCAGGCACTAGATATTCATCTGCTAAATTATTAGGCAAGGTAAAGTACTTGGATTTAATTAATTTAAATAAACGAATAATACCTGCTGTCACAGGCGCAACACGGTATGCCGCCACCATTGGGCGACCGACCAACATACCTTCTAAAACGGCTGTACCCGATGCCATGAGTATTTGATCTGATGCAGACATAACGGTGCGTGATTGCCCTTCAATAATTATTATCGGTACTTCTGGTGCTAACGTTTGGTGCATTTCATTAAATGCTTCTTCAACTTTGGCATTTACCATTGGTGTGACAAAAATCCACTCTGGGTGATTTTGGTACAATATTTTTAATGCGAGTAAAAAGTCAGGTGCTATTCGCTTTATTTCCCCCATTCTGCTACCAGGAAGCACCGCCAAAATAGTAGGTTCAAGCTCTAAAGAAAGCGATTTTCTTGCTTCAACTTTATCGACACCCAAAGGGATTTCATCCGCTAGGGGATGCCCTACAAACTCTGCGGGGATATTATGCTTTTTATAAAAATCGACTTCAAAAGGAAATAGCGTGAGCATCAAATCCATCGCGCCTTTCATTTTTTTCACTCGCCCTTCTTTCCATGCCCATACGGATGGGCTGACATAATGAACGGTGGTGATTCCTGCTTGATACAGTTTTTGCTCAAGTTTAAGGTTAAAATCGGGCGCATCTATGCCAATCATTATATCGGGCGGATTCTTAACCCAGCGCTGAATTAAGCTTTTACGCATTTTTAGAAGTTCAAACAAACGAGGCAAAACTTCTACATAACCCATAATCGACAACCGATCCATAGCATATAAAGACTCGCAACCTGCTTGCTGCATTTCTTTCCCCGCAATACCTTCAAAGGTCGCATTGGGATAGTGTTTTTTCAGTGAGGTAATTAAGCGACTACCGAGAATATCCCCTGAAACTTCACCTGCTACAATTGCTATTCGCATAATGACTTATTTCGCTGTTTAACGAATGATGCCACGACTGCTTTGACTTCTTTCGCAAAAGTCCGCCATCTGTTTGGTAGATTCATCCGCTGAGGTTTGAAGTTGCGCGATCGCTTCATGAAAGGGCAAGTCTTTACGGTAGAGTGTTTTATAAGCATTTTTGATGTTTTTACGCACTTCGTCATCAAAACCATGACGCTTTAGACCTTCGTTATTAATGCCTCTTGGAATGCCTGGTGCGCCAAATGCCATCACAAAAGGAGGCAAGTCTTTCCCCAATTGTGTGCCCATGCCCGTAAAAGCATATTCGCCTACATGACAAAATTGATGCACAAGAGTAAAGCCACCTAAAATAGCATAATCATGAATAGTTACGTGCCCTGCGAGGGTCGCATTATTAGCAAAAATGGTATTATTACCAATGATGCAATCATGAGCAATGTGTACGTATGCCATAATCCAATTATCATCGCCTATGACTGTTTTGCCAATATCTTGAGACGTGCCACGATTGATCGTTACGCTTTCGCGGATCACATTGCGATCACCAATACTTAAAGTGGTTTGCTCGCCTTTTTTATATTTTTTATCTTGTGGTTCGGCGCCTACTGACGCAAATTGAAAAATACGATTTTCTTTGCCAATGGTTGTTGGGCCTTCGATGACGGTATGTGGACCAATCCATGTTCCACTATCTATTTTAACGCCAGCACCAATAATAGCGTAGGGCGAGACCTCTACATCATCGGCTAGCTCTGCTTTTGAATCGATAATAGCTGTGGGGTGTATATTGCTCATACTTTGTGATTAATTCCCTTCAACTGCCGCACATTTAATTTCAGCCGACGCTGCTAGTTTACCGTCAACTCGTGCTTCTGTTTTAAATATCCACAGCTTTCCTTTATGGCGTAATAACTCAGCATGAAGCTCTAGCTGATCTCCAGGTATTACCTGTTGCTTAAACTTAACCTTATCAACCCCAGTCAATATATATAGCAAATCAGTTTGAGGTTCTTCGCCCATCGTTCTAAAACCAAGTAGGCCTGTTGCTTGTGCCATTGCTTCTATGATCAATACTCCTGGCATAATAGGTTGCCCTGGGAAATGACCATTGAAAAAGGGTTCATTAATCGTAACATTTTTTATAGCCGTTAAAGACTTCCCTGATTCAAATTGAATAACGCGATCAACTAATAACATCGGGTATCTATGTGCCAAGAAACGTCTTATTTCAGTTACGTCCATCAAGGTTTCATTCACTTTTCGTACTTCACTCATAATTTATTATCTTTAATATTTATTAATTCTGTTTCTAAGTGTTTAATCGTTTTTGCCATTTCATCAAGCTGACTAAAACGAATTGCATTGCGTCGCCATTTCTTATTATCATCAGCCGCAATACCTGACGAGTAGACCCCAGCTTTGTCAATTGACTTTATCACCATACTTTTACCGGTGATAATCACATTATCCACTATATTTAAATGTCCTGCTATTGCGACCGCACCAGCAATTTGGCAATATTTACCAATTTTGGTACTTCCAGCAATTAGTGTGCCTGCGGCGATAGCGGTATGCTCACCTATTTTAGTGTTATGACCTATTTGGATTTGATTATCTATTTTGACACCATTTTCAATTATGGTTGAGCCTAGTGCTGCTCGATCAATAGTTGTGCTTGCACCTATTTCAACATCCGAACCAATAACAACATTGCCTACCTGTAAAATCTTATACCAACTTTTATCTTTTTGTGGTGCAAAACCAAAGCCGTCAGCTCCAATCACAGCACCTGAATGTATGATTGTCCCTTCGCCTATTTTTGTATCAGAATAAATTGTCACATTGGGATACAACAGGACATTACTTTCGATAAGTGTATTTTCTCCTATATAGCTACCAGCCCCAATATTCACCCCTGCTTTCAAGGTAACATTTTCATCAATCACTACATTTGCAGAAATACTCACACCTGTTTCAATATTGGCACTTTTAGCAATTGAAGCACTAGGATGAATTTTGGCCAAAGCTATATCAGTTTTTACTGAGTGGAAAATCTTCACTGTTTTTGCAAAGGTCAAATACGGATCATCATTTACTAACGCATTACCCGCATAACTTTTCGCCAGTGATGCGGATAAAATTACCGCAGATGCTTCACAAGAATCAAGTTGCTTTTTATACTTGGTATTACCAACAAAACTAACATCTCCTGAGCCTGCATTACTCAACGACGCTACTCCTTTTAATAAGCAATCCTTATCGCCTTGAATGCTAGATGCCGTTAGATTCGCCAGTTCTTCAAGCGTAAATGTCATTTTTTATCGCCCACATTATTAGCATCAGCCTCCAGTTTCTTTTTAAGGAACTCTAAGACTAAAGGAGTAATATCTACTCGAGAGCTTGCTGAAATATAATCCTGTAAAATAATATCTATTTCTTCTACTTTTCTCACTTCATCAATCGCACCAAAAACTTCTTTTTGAACGACATCCAATGCAGCATCTCTTGAGAAGCGTAGTTCTTCTCTAAAATCTTGTAAGGAGCGACTACGGCTACGTTTACGAGATCGAAGCTCCCTTTCTTTTTGACGAACAAGGTCAACATCAGCTTGGCTATTGCTCAATTTCTTTAACTCAGCTTCTAAGCTGTTAATTTCATCTAGTTTTTGAGATAGTTTTTGCTCTTGAGGCAAAAATTTTGCTTTCAATTGACTACTCGCGACTTCTGCTTGTGGTGCATTTTCCATTAAAAAAGTAACATTCACCACGCCGACAGAAACAGCCTCTTTAGCATAAGCAATATTTACAGACAACAAACCAATAATAAGTAAGCGCGCTAAAACAAAAAAGCCAATAAACAATAAATGTTCATTGGCTTTTTTGTTGCATCTGATTTTATTTACTCTATTCATATTGCTAATTGTACTAGGTGTTAGCAATAAACACTATTGAGACTCTTCAAATAAATTTAGAAACTTGCCCCAATAGAAAACTGTAAGTTTTGAATATCATCGCCATCTTTTGCATTCAATGGTTTAGCGTAACTCAATGTAAATGGACCTAGTGGAGACATCCACGTTACAGAAACTCCTGCAGAATAACGGAGTTCAGCAGAATCAAACTTATCTTCAAACACATTTCCCGCATCAACAAAAGTACTCATACGAAGACCTTTTACATCTTCAGCAAAAGGCATAGGGAAGAGTAATTCTGCTCGAGCATTCACCGCAAGATTACCACCTGCAGGGTCAGTTGTTGGGTTTCCACTAGAATCTTTAGCAATAGGCCCTAAACTATTATTATCAAACCCACGTACTGTACTTATACCGCCTGCATAAAAGCGCTCGTAGAATGGAAGGTCTGTTGTCTTGCCGTAGCCTGCACCATAAGAAACACCACCTTTTAAAGCAAAGGTGATTTTCTCAGTCACTCCTTTATAAACAGCAGCTTTATACTTCAATTTATAGAATTCTAAATCACTACCTGGCAAGCTAACGTCTAAAGTTAAACTTTGTCGTTGACCAGATTTTGGAAAGAGAAAACGATCACGAGTATCATGCACATAACTCGCCTTTCCTAGAATATTATTATATGTCTCACCATTAGCAGTGGTGAAGTCCGTAATGTGCTGAGGAGTCGAAGCATATGTCGTAATTTCACGATGCTCCCCTCCTAAACTAAAGCGCAATGAATTATCTTCTGTTATAGGAATTGTGTAATTAACATCTGCGCCATAAGCATTGCTAGTATAGTCAGATATATCATCTTCACTAGCATCTGTTTGATTATAATAAACATTGAATCCACGACCTACGCCATCAACTGTATGGTAAGGGTTATTATAACTCACACGTAGACTCTTCGTTGCATCACTATTTGCAGCATTAATCGTAAGACTTTTTCCTGTCCCCATAAAATTATTTTGTGAAAGACCTACATTAAAAAGCAAACCACTTCCAGAGTATCCTATCCCCGCATTAAAACGGTTTGAAGATTGCTCTACCACTGTGACATTCAAATCCACTTGATCACTGCGCCCTGCTACTGGAGAAGTAGAAATCTTTACACTCTCAACAAATGGCAAACGTTGAATACGAACTTTTGAGCGAGCAACTTTCTCCTTTGAAAGAAATGAACTTTCAAGTTGGCGCATTTCACGACGGAAAACTTCTTGTTTAGTTCTAAAATTACCACGAATATTTATACGCCTTACATAAGTACGCTGCCCTTTCTCTGCCTGAAAAACGAGATTAACCCGTTTATTCACTTTATCAACCTGAGGTAGAATCCCTATACGAGAATAGGCAAAGCCATCTTTAGCGATTCTGTTCTTTAGGTTTTTACGCGTTTCAGCTAGCAATGTCTGAGAGAAAACTTGCCCTTCCTTCAAACGAACAATATTTTTCAACTCGTTTTTATTAATACCTGTATTGCCAATAACTTTAACCTTACCAATACGATACTGATCGCCTTCTCGAATATTAAGATTCACATAAACAGATTTTTTATCTTTTGATAGTGCAACTTGACTAGATAGAACTTGAAAGTTCAAATAGCCTCTATCACGATAGAATGACGTTAGTTTATCTATATCCCCTACTAATTTTTCTTTAGAATATTTATCGCGACTACTGAAGAAAGACAATTTGCCTTTAGTGCCAGACTCCATCAATTTATTGAGCCTAGCTTCTGAATAAGCCTTATTGCCACTAATCTTGAAACGCTTGATACGCGCAACTCTACCTTCTTGAATATTGATCTTTACACTAACGCGATTGCGAGGCAGCTTCTGTATTTTTGTATCAACATTAGCAGCATAATTACCACGAGATAAATACTGTTGCTTAATCTCTCTCTGGATTTTATTTAGAGCTGACTTATCTAAAGGACGCCCCTTAGCAACACCAGCTTGTTTTAGCGCTGCAAGCAATGGTTTTGTTTCGATTATATGATTGCCCGTAACTTTAATATCACCAACAACGGCTCTCTCATGAACTTTTACCAATAAGACATCACCACGACGGCTGATTTTCACATCATCGAACAAACCAGTCTTAAATAGAGAGCGAACAATATTTGCAGTCATTTTATCATCAAATGTTTGACCGACACGGACAGGCACATTACTTAGGACAGTACCTGCTGCAACACGTTCTAAGCCACTGACTTGAACATCTTTAAGGACAAAACTATCAGCCCATACACCTTGGCTTAGTGCTAGTAAACAACTGGCAAGAGAAGCTTTCATTACTTGATTTTTCATATTATTACCCTAACTTTCTTAATCTTTATTTTCTGGTAAAGCAATAAACCAGAATCAGTTTATCAATCGACCAATATCATTATATATAGCCACAACCATCAGAACACCGACTAAACTCATCCCTATGCGCATTCCAATCGCTTCTACCTTTTCTGAAACTGGACTTCCCTTGACCAACTCGACGATGTAGTACAATAAATGCCCTCCATCCAACATAGGTATTGGCAATAAATTAAGCACTCCAAGGCTTAAACTTACAATAGCCATTAGCGTGAGGAAGGCAGAAAAACCGACCGATGCACTCTTTCCCGCATAATTGGCTATAGTTATCGGACCAGAGATATTTTTAAGTGATGCTTCACCTGTAATCAATCTCCCCATAACTTTCAATGTCATAATAGAAAGACCATAAGTTTCTGTAAAACCAAACTTAAGTGACTCAACAAAAGATGCTTGACGAACAAAGAACAAGTCCTTTACATCTGCTTCAGAATAATCTGCCTTTAATGCAACACCTATTAAACCTCGTTTCTTACCTTCAATTTCAGTAAGTCTTGGCGTTATCTCTAATATTTTTTTACTTCCATCCCTTTCTACACCCAACTGCACAGACTCGCCTGCATGATTGTTAATGTAATCAGCAAAGAATTTCCCAGAGGTTACTTCTTTACCATCTACACTTACGAGTTTATCTTTTACTTTTACACCTGCTTCTAATGCTGCTGTATCTGGCATCACTTGCGCAACACTAATTGAATGAGGCGGTTGCCAAAAACTCATACCTGTTTTTGTAAAATAATCTTTCTCATCAGAAAGTAATCGCGTATCTGTTAAATCTAAACGTCGACTTACGTTACTACCTGACTTTGTCTCAACATGAATGGTTAAATCAGGATTAATTAGGTACTCATTTAATAACGTCAAACGTACCTGACGCATTGATTGGATATCAATATCATTGATACCCACAATCTTATCTTTATCTTCGAAACCAGAAAGTGCGGCGGGTGTATTAGGAGAAATATTGCCAACGTAAGGCCTAACCGAATCAACTCCCATCATTTGAATAACAGCAAACGCAGCAATAGCAAAAATAAAGTTAAACAATGGCCCAGCAAGCACGACTAAAAATCGCTTCCATACTGGCTGTGTATTAAAAGCACGATGCTTTTCGGCGGGATCAACATCACCCTCACGTTCATCCAGCATTTTCACATAACCACCCATTGGGATAGCTGCTAACACAAACTCTGTGCCATCTTTATCTTTGGATTTGTACGTCCACAATGGTTTACCAAAACCAATGGCGAAACGAATAATTTTAATGCCTAGCTTACGTGCCACCCAAAAGTGACCAAATTCATGGACACCCACAAGGATTGCGATAGCTACAAGGAAAGCTGCGATTGCGATAAGTATTGTCATATTTTTTTGATAAGCTCTTTAGAAAGTTATTTCTTATTATTATTTATTGTTTGCGTGTAGATAGCAACATTGTCTATGTCACCAGTAGCTAGCTACAATGCAGCCAAATAGTCATTACTAACATGACGACTGGCTAAATCTTGAGCAAGTATATCATCTATTTGATCTGGTGTCCCCGACGGGGCTTGCTCCAATGCCTTTTCTATGACAAGTGGTATACTTGTAAAGCTTATCTGCTTTTTTAAGAATGCATCAACCGCTATTTCATTTGCCGCATTTAATGCAATTGTCGCATTGCCTCCAATACGATGTGCATCATAAGCCAGCTGTAGACAACGGTATCTTTCAAAATCAGGCCTTTCAAAATCCAAGCGCGCAACATCAAAGATATTTAATTGCTCAACACCCGAATCGACCCTATCAGGGTATGCCAAAGAGTAAGCAATCGGTGTACGCATATCAGGGTTTCCCAACTGCGCTAATACCGAACCATCAGTGTACGAAACCATTGAGTGAATCATACTTTGCGGATGAATCACCACCTGAATTTGATCTTCTGGCACATCGAATAGCCAACAAGCCTCTATCACTTCCAATCCTTTATTCATCATAGTTGCTGAATCGACTGATATTTTTTGCCCCATCACCCAGTTTGGATGAGCCACTGCTTGCTCAGGCGTAACATCACACAACGTATTAATATCTCGGGTACGAAATGGCCCTCCAGATGCCGTCAGCAATATTTTCGTAACGCCAGCTTTTTGTTGTTCCCCATCAACCAAAGCAGGCATGGATTGAAAAATAGCGTTATGTTCGCTATCTATCGGTAATAATTCAGCGCCTTTATCACGATTATCTCGAATAGCATCCATAAAAAGCTTGCCCGACATAACCAAAGATTCTTTGTTGGCAAGCATCACGCGCTTACCAGCCTTTGCCGCCGCCAAGTTTGGCAATAAGCCTGCAGCGCCCACTATTGCAGCCATTACATAATCAACCTCGGGAAGTATCGAGATTTCCTCTAAAGCCTTCTTTCCTGATAGAACGGTTGTTCCATTGCCTGCATTTCTTAGGTTTCTTTCTAATTTCTCAGCAGCACTATCATTAACCATGACTGCATATTGTGGACTAAACTTCAGACATTGCTGCTCTAATTTTTCTACATTATTATTTGCTGAGAGTGCCGCCACATGGTACTTATTTGGATGCCTAGCAATAACATCCAAGGTATTTACCCCTATCGTACCCGTTGCACCCAAAATACAAATGCCTTTGGAAGGTGCTTTACTCATAGTTGTACCGCACCCCAAAATATCCCTAATGTAAATATTGGCAAGGTTGCAATTAATCCATCCACACGATCTAAAATTCCACCATGACCTGGCAAAATATTACCAGAATCTTTCTGTCCTGCTTCACGTTTTATTAAACTCTCAAAAAGATCACCTGAAACCGAAATAAACGCAACAACCAAAGACAACAAGATAAAGTACAGCCAATCCGTTGCAGCCAAATCAAAAAACCAAGCTCCTAATATTGACCAAATTAGTGCACCAGCCACACCACCAAACATACCCTCTCTTGTTTTTCCTGGGCTTAATTCGGGCGCTAATTTATTCCTACCAAATGCCTTACCCATAAAATAGGCACCACTATCGGTGATAGCCACAAGAAATATGAGGTATAAAACAAGAAGAGGATAATGTTGATGTAGCGTGATTAATGCGATCCAAGCAGGAACTAACACTAAAAATCCAGCTAGCCGCAAAAGCCATGGGTAATTTTTATAAAGATATGTGCCCTGCTCGTATATTGCCAGCAATACCAAAGCCGCCACCCACCAAAGAACACCTGCGACAATAAAGACCCAGCGCAAGTTATCGATAAAATAAGCACTGAGCGCTACTATCAGTAAGCCGACAACAAATAAACTTTGAGTTGCACTATCTAGGGCAACTAACCGTGCCCATTCCCAACCACCCATACTGACCAAAACGATTAAAGAGGCAATAGCAAAGTAATTACTGGGTAAAAATAAAACGCCTAAAAACACGGCAACTATAAGCACCGCACCTGTAACAACACGCTGTTTAAGCACTGAATCCATTCACATCACCTTAATTAGAGGTCATAGCCTTATCCGCTATAACCTGCTCACTTGTCTTGCCAAATCGCCTCTGCCGTGAAGAGTAATTTCTAATGGCTTTATGCAATTCATCTTTATCAAAATCTGGCCAGAGAACGTCGGTAAAATACAATTCAGCGTATGCCATTTGCCAAATCAAAAAATTACTAATTCGTACCTCGCCACCTGTTCTAATGAATAAATCAGGATCAGGCAAGCCAGCCGTAGTTAATTGAGCAGAAATATCTTCTTCGCTAATTAAATCAGCATCCATTTCACCCGATGCCACTTTTTTTGCCAGTGCTTTAGTGGTTTCGGTTATATCCCAGCGTCCACCATAATTAGCGGCAACAATTAAACGCAAACCATTACAGTGTGCAGTGAGTTCTTCAACTTGCTTAATTTTCTTTTGGAGTTTTTCAGAGAAAAAACTTAAATCGCCGATTATTTGTAATTGAACATTATTACGGGCCATTGATTTTGCTTCGCGATCAAGCGCCAACATAAACAACCCCATTAAGTTTTTTATTTCCTCTTCAGGTCGTTTCCAATTCTCACTACTAAATGCAAAAAGTGTTAAACATTCAATTTTTAATGCACCGCACTCTCTTACAATTTCACGAACCGCATCAACACCTTTTTTATGCCCCATGAAGCGCGGACGACGTTTAGCTCTTGCCCAACGCCCATTACCATCCATGACGATGGCTATATGGCGTGGAATATTTTCAATTTTATCCATGTGGGTAGGTAAATAGGCGTTAACTTAACGCACTAAACCTTCATCAAGTCCGCTTCTTTAATAACGATAAGTTCATCAACTTGCTTTACGTGGGTATCGGTAAATTTTTGGATTTCATCTTGAGCATTGCGCTCTTCATCTTCTGAAATTTCTTTTTCTTTTTCTAATGACTTAAAATCAGAGTTTGCATCACGACGAATATTACGAATTGCAATTTTACAATTCTCGCCTTCGTGTTTAACTACTTTAACCAAATCACGACGACGCTCTTCTGTTAACTGAGGCATAGGTATACGGATAACAGTACCCGCCGAATTTGGATTTAACCCCAAATCAGAATTCATTATAGCTTTCTCTATAGCTTGTACTAGCGGTGCCTCCCAAGGTGTTACTGTAAGCGTTCGAGCATCCTCCACACCTATACTAGCAACTTGGCTTAAGGGTGTTTGTGCTCCGTAGTAATCCACACTTATATGCTCTAACAAGCTAGGATGAGCACGACCTGTGCGTACTTTTGCTAATTCTGCCTTCAATGACTCGATACTTTTACCCATACGAGTTTGAGCATCTTTTATAATTTCATTAATCATTTTTTATCGCCTTTGTGTTATTCCTTAGACTTCGCTGGTATCGTCTATCTAAACGAGAGTATCAATATAATACTAATTTGTGGCTTTCAGGTGCAAAAGGTTTCACAATACTTTGCAGTTTACAAAAAACTAAACAGAAACTAGTGTTCCTGTTGTCTTATCGCCATTGATGATTTTTTCTAGCGCCCCTGCTTCAAACATATCAAATACGCACAATGGCATATCATTTTCACGACATAATACCATTGCCGTTAGATCCATAACACCTAGTTCTTTTGAGACTGCTTCGTTAAAACTTAGACTTTCATAGCGGACAGCATCTGGGTTTTTCATTGGATCAGAATCGTAGATACCATCTACTTTTGTGGCTTTTAATAATAAGTCGGCTTGAATTTCAATAGCACGTAAACTTGCCGCTGTATCGGTCGTGAAATAAGGATTCCCTGTACCTGCTGCAAAAATAACCACATCACCCAGCTCCAAATACTCCCTAGCTTTAAACGCAGAATACTCTTCACCCAGTTGATCTATTTTAAGCCCCGACATAACACGGCAGTTAACACCCAGCTTTTTAATGGCATCCTGCATAGCAAGTGCATTCATAACCGTCGCTAGCATTCCCATTTGATCAGCACTTACGCGATCAATTCCACCTTGAGCAAGCCCTGCACCACGAAAGATATTTCCTCCACCGATGACCAATGCGATTTGTGTACCTGACTTTAACTGGTTAACCACTTCTGAGGCTGTTTTAGCCAGCACTTCAGAGTCAATACCAAATTTTTGTTTACCCATTAAGGCTTCGCCACTGAGTTTAAGCAAAATTCTATTATATCGTTGAGACATTTTGATAAGCACCGTAATTTTTTGCATAGACTACACAAAAACAAGCAATGGGGCTAATAGAAATAGCCCACCCCCCCCTTTTTTCGATGATTTGTATCATGTGGGAGAATAAACTCACAAGAGGAGACAATACAAATCACCGAAAAAAAGGGGGGGGATGGGCTATAAAGAAGTACCTTTTTACGCTTTTACCTGAATCCGTGACTTCAATATGGATAACAGGGCGTAAGATATTGGTTTAGCACGAGATTTTAAAAAATCTTAGCTTCACCCATAGGTTAAGCGGGTATTTTTTAAACTCGTGATGAATCAATAGCTTGCGTACTGTGCCGTAGTGAAGTCACGGATTCAGGTTTTAGTTTAGCCTGAGCTTAATCCGCTCAAGCTAGATACCTTTTTAGCAAGAAGGTTATTTATAACCATGGAAGGCATCAAACATCTCTGGAACAAACAACGATATTTGCGGCACAAATGTAATCAGCATCAGGAAAGCCAATAGGAAGAAAAACCAAGGTAAGGATGCACTAATCGCCCAGCCCATACTCTTATTGGTTATACCTGAGATAACAAATAGATTTAGCCCCACGGGTGGCGTTATCATGCCTATTTCCATATTCACGACCATGATTATGCCAAGATGAATCGGATCAATACCCAACTGCATAGCAATAGGGAATAGAATGGGTGCCATAATGAGCAAAATAGCAGATGGCTCCATAAAGTTTCCAGCTATCAGTAGTAGTACATTAACTACCAATAAGAAGCCCCATGCAGGCAAACCCCATTCAATAATGACTGATGCAATTTCATGCGGAATACGTTCGGTGGTTAAAACATGTGCAAATAAAATTGCGTTACCAATAACAAACAACAGCATGATAGATACTTTTGAGGCATCTAAAATAACTTTTTTTACATCTTTATCAAAAAAGCTTTTTGGTAATGCCATTGTCATGTGAATCGTGTTACGCGTGATAGCATTGCCTGTACTTTCACCTTCTTTTCTCCATGGCTGGTCCTTTAATGGACCAATATCACGATAACCAAATACGGCGATGAAAAAGGCGTATACACAAGCCACGGCTGCCGCTTCTGTCGGGCTAGCAATACCACCGTAGATTGCACCAAGAACAATAAAAATTAGCATTAACCCGCCAAGGGCAACAAAACCTGACTTTGCTATTTTCTTAAAACCTGGGAATGGCGATGATGGCAAACCTTTAATGCGTGCGTAGATATAAATTACAATCATTAAAAATACACCCATCAATAGACCTGGTGCCATTCCCGCCATAAACATGCGCGCTGCTGAAACTTCTGTTGCCGCCGCATAAATTAGCATTACGATTGAAGGTGGAATTAATATTCCCAAAGTACCTGCCGTGCTGATAACACCTGCGGCAAACTTTTCTGGATAGCCCACACGTGTCATACCAACAATAACAATCGCGCCGATAGCCGCCACTGTTGCTGGAGATGAGCCAGACACCGCCGCAAATAACATACAGGCAAGTACGCCTGCCATTGCTAAACCACCACGAATATGGCCGACAATATCAATGGCAAAATCTATAATCCGCCGTGCTACACCACCATTGGATAGGAATGCAGATGATAATATAAAGAAGGGAATGGCTAAAAAAGTATAATGCTCTGACAATGCTTCAAAGAGTTTTAGTGCAATCGACGCTAATGAATCATCCGCGAATAATATAATAGTGACAACGCTCGAAAAGCCTAGCGATACCGCAACGGGCACACCGATCATCATAGAGAAAAAGAGTAAAAAGAACAGCGTGGGGATAACGTAAGATTCCATTACTTAGACCCTCCAATAGTGGCTACTTCTTTTTTAATTTGTTCCGCTAATTCGATGCTTTCTTTTGCTTCATCAATATGAGAGAAGCCTTCTGCCTCTCCTTTTAATATTTGAATCAAGAGTTGTACAAATCGAAATATTAAAAATAAAAAACCGAGGAATATAATGCTTTCAGACATCCATCGTTGAATCTCCAAGTCCTCCATTTCGATATTAATTTGTTTGAGTTTGGCGAGGTAATTCCACGCTCCAATCATAAATATCACACAGTAGCCTATGCAGATAGCAACGGATATAACACCCAAAACTCGGCGTATTTTCTTTGGGAATAGTTTTACAAAACTATCCACGCCAATATGCGCGCCAACTTTTACACCGTAGGATGCACCAAAAAGTACAAACCACGCCATCATATAAAGCGTTACTTCTTGTGACCAGTCGATGCCCGTGTTGAAACCAAAGCGTAAAACCACTTCGGAGAAAACCAGTAAAGTCATACAGACTAATAATAATGAGAGGAAGTTTTCCTCGAATTTATTGATGATATTGCCCATTTAAAAAACCTCTGCGCAGGTTGTTGTTTATTTTTTGTAAATTATCAAAATAAAAAACGCACCTCAAAGGAAGTGCGTTTAGGGTGACTTCTAAAAAATCACTATTACTCTTTGTTAGCGGCAATTGCTGCTGCTAGTAAATCTTTACCAACGATATCTTCAAACTCTTTCCAAACTGGCTTCATTGCATCAGCCCACTGTTGACGCTCTTCTTTAGTCAGCTCAATTACGTTTGTACGCTTGCTGTCGATGATCGCTTGCTTGTCACTCATTGCTTTTTCAGCTGCAACTTTATTACCCAATGCTACTGCTTCATCCAATGCTTTTTTAAGCTCTGTACGAATATCAGCATCTAAGCCATTCCAGAATTCAGCAGAGGTAACGACCATGTAATCTAGCAAACCATGATCAGATGATGTGATGTAAGGCTGAACCTCGTAAAACTTTTTAGAATGGATGTTAGACCAAGTATTCTCTTGTCCATCAATCGCTTTAGTTTGTAGTAGCGTAAACACCTCTGAGTAAGGCTTTTTAAGTGGTGTTGCACCTACCGCTTTAAACTGAGCTGACAATACATCAGATGACATAATGCGGAACTTCAAACCTTTTGCATCAGCAGGAACACGTAATGGTTTAGAAGCAGAAACCTGCTTCATGCCGTTGTGCATATAACCTAAACCAATCAAACCCTTTGGCTCAACACTCTTTAATAGCGCCTGACCAGCATCGCTTGATTGAAAACGCTCAGCTGCTGCCATGTCGTTAAACAAGAACGGTAGATCAAAAACCTGTAGTTTCTTAGTGTATTTTTTAAATTTAGAAAGTGAAGGAGATGCTAATTGAACATCACCTAATAACAATGCCTCAAGTACCTTGTTGTCACCAAACAACTGACCATTTGGATAGATTTCTACCTCTACCTTTCCTGCTAAACGCTCATCAACCAAAGCCTTAAACTTTTTAGCCATTTGACCTTTTGGCGTATTTTCTGCCACAACGTGTGAAAACTTTAGTTTTATCGGGGCTGCTTGGAGCACCATTGTGAATGACAAAATTGCCGCTGTCGTTAAACCTATTAGTGTCTTTTTCATAAAATATATTCTCCTTTGAGTAGAAATTCTAATTTTTAAATTAGACGGGGTAAGTTATTCATTAACTCAGCTAAGACAGTGCATGGAGTGTGCCAATAAATTGCAAACTATTCTCACCAAAAACAAAGATTCAACTAACTTATTAATATTAAGGAAGAATATAGGATGAAATTAATGCTTTATTGATTGATAACGTATTAAATTCAGATCAATTTAAACCAATAGTGGCGAAAGTTCGCCATCTCTTCTCAGCAAACAGGGGGAATTCCGCTTTTTTAGACCTATTTTTATACCCCACCCCCACTCTTTTTCGATGATTTGTACGTGCTTTTAATAAAAATCATCGAAAAAGAGTGGGAAACGGCCAATGCATAAGCATGATAAGCACTCCTTAAATACGAGCGAGCCTACTCATGCTCCTTCTTATGTTCCTTCGTCTGAAATAGTTGTACTTCTTAAATTTTCTGCTACCTTAGTATTCAATGGCTTAATTAAATTATTAAAAAACAATAATGGGGTTTTTAAAACAATGAACATATCTGCCAAATTAAAGTGGGCTAGCATATTCGTAATATCAATTTTTATGCTTTCAGCCTGCGGTGGAGAAAATTCGACAAAATCTCTTACCGAGCAAGATCAAGCCATTGAAAAAATAGCAACGTTTGCAAAATTTGGGGCTACTAAGCCAAAACTAAAAGATTATCAAGAGGCAGGCTTAACAGGCGTAAATGAGGATAACTTAGAAGCGTTAAATAACATCGTTAAAGGCCTTGTTTATACGGATGTAGATACCAAAGAAGAACTACAAGCCATTTTAGATACACTCAATATCACACTCCCAGACACGACTAAACCCGTCATAACTCTAAATGGAAAAGCCTCAATTACGCTTAAAAAAGGTGATAGCTATACCGAAGCTGGTGCAAACGCAACGGATGACAGAGACGGCAATATAACTGTAATTATCACAGGATCAGTCAATACTGAAAAGGAAGGAAGCTACACAATTAGCTATACCGCCGAAGACAAAGCTAAAAACAAAGCAAGTGCAACAAGAACAGTTATTGTTGAAAGTACATCATGTGTTCAAGTCATAACGCATGCCTACAATCCTAAAACGAACGAAGAAAAAGATTTCCCAACTCCTTGTGATGTCCCTGAAGGTTGGGTTGTAGGTACACCGCCTCCCCCTACAACGACCATACCAAAAGATACTATCGCTCCCGTATTAACACTATTAGGCAAAGCATCAATCACCCTAACCGAAGGTGATGTGTATGTAGATGCAGGCGCAACAGCGAATGATAATAAAGACGGTGATATTACTTTTCGCATAGCGACCGTTAACCCTGTAAATACTGCAATCCCCAAGACTTATGCAGTCACCTATAACGTAAAAGACAATGCGGGAAATGCTGCACAACAGATAACACGAACCGTCAAGATCAACCCTTTAGTAATTATCAAAAGAACCTATGGTATTGCAGGCTCAAGCAAAATTGCAGCAGCAGTTCAAGAGTCTGAATTTGGAAACTCAACAATCATAACTCCCGTAGGAATTACCGCCAAAAATCCTGTACCTGTTGTTTTGTTTGCCCCAGGGTTCAAAAATATAGATTATACAAAATATCAAACCTTGCTTAATTTCATCGCCAGTCATGGTTATGCCGTTATATTTGCAAATGATACCAATGGTTTTAGCGCTGATGATTTACTAAAACATATCAGGCAAATGACAAGCAACCCAGCAATCAAGCCTTTGTTAGATACATCAAGAATAGGCGTTATAGGACATTCATCAGGCGGTGGTCATGCTTTTAGAATATTAAAAGAATTAAGTGATGCCAACAATGAAGGCTGGGGCGAAAATGGTCGTTTCCTTATGGCTTTAGAGCCTTGGTTTGCATTTGATTTGACTGAGAAAGAGTTAAAAACACTTCCGAGTAACACAAATATTATTATTCAACAATATGGTAAAGGTGGCAATAATATTGAAAATAGCACTGATGCTAGAATTCCATTAACTGAGTACTACCTTTTGGATTCAATCGCAGATAAACAAAAAGACTACCAAATCTTTGTAGATGCCGACCATGGATACCCTTATGGCAGTGGTGCATACAGTGCTATGCAGGGAATTCTTAAACCACTTGATGGCCTTATGGAACTTACTTTCCAAAAGACACCCGATGCTGGCGCGCAACAAACTGCCTTAGAAGTCGGAAATGACGACCCCTACAAAAATGGTCACGGGATACAGGAAGTTAAGCTGATTCGTGATTATAAATACCCTTGTCATGGTGCGACAACGATTATAGATTATTGCGCAATTTTCTCAGGGGCAATACCACCTGAATCCACTTTTGACAGCATTGCAACTAACACCGTAAAAGCAAAACCCGCACTTGGAGAATCTTTCGTCGATCAAGAATTCGGCAAGACCATAACAAGATTTACAGACAGAATAAATCAAGCCGATACGCCTCTAGTAGACAAAGACGGCAATAGAGTTAGCAGAGGAAATTCGCAACCCTACCCTAAAACCCAAGCATGGAATAGCGATATGACCATGATAAGAATGAGATACAGGCTATACGATGCCAAAACACTCAAAGAGTTAGCAATCACTAGCGGTACAGATAGCCTCCATGATTTATATTCTATAAATGGCGCACTCAATGAAATGAAATGGTCAAGTGTAGACCCTAATGTTTTCTATGGCGTTTATAACGGAACAGGCAACAATAATGGTAGCTTTTGGAAAGGCACTATCAATACCGCAAAAACTAGCATTAAATGGGATTTAGTAAAATCATTTGCTTCAACAAAGTTCACTTATGATCGCTTCACCCTTGGCAAGTACGAAGGTAATATTGATTACAATGATAAGTATGTCGTCTTCGCTGCACGAAAAAAAGGTCAAAAATACCTCACAGCGCTTGTCTATGACATTCAAAACAACACTGTAAGAAAATCACTAGAATTCCCCAATGTAGCTTGGCCAGATAATGGGCAAGTATTTGATTGGATGTCTGTCTCACCACTTGGCAAACACATCCTAATGAGTACCGGTGGTAAAATAGACCAATACGATATGGATTTGAATTTTGTACGAGCACTTGCAAGCAGTGGCGGTCATGGTGACTTGGGTGTCGATCAAGATGGTAATGAAGCTTATGTTCAATATGAATATGGAAAAGATAATGGCATCTGGATATATCGACTCAATGACGGCTTACGAACTCGCCTACTCCCCGACAAATACAATGGGGGTCATATATCCTGTCGAAACTATAAACGCCAAGGTTGGTGCTACGCCAGCACAACAGAACCTGGCTACAAAGAAATTATCGCGATTAAGTTAGATTATTCAGGCCCTAATAACCACATTGTTAATCGCTTTGCTCAAACACATACCTCCGCAACGGCACAATCAATGGGAAATATTAGCCCAGACGGTAAACAAATACTGTTTGAAAGTGATTGGGGAGATAGCAAACTTCACTGGGCAGATAAAGATACTTATCTTGTTAGATAAATTATCAATACAGCTTATTAAATAGCTATTTTTATACCCACCCCCCAATGCCGTTGAATTAAGCTACAAGTCATTGTTTTTGCGGGTTCAACACAGTCTAGTGTTAGCTCGTCATTGCGGTGAAGAGCGCAATCCACGGTCGAAACATCGCCTGATCGTAAATGGATACTGGTATTCACCAGTATGACGAGTATTATTTTTACTATCAATCAATCGCTTAGGGCTTAATTCAACAGCATTGCCCACCCCCCCTTTTTTTCGTTGATTTATACGTGGTTTTAAATACAAATCAACGAAAAAGGGGGGGGATGGGTATACAAAATCGGCCTAATTTAGCAACAAAACGCTATTTCACGTATCGTTTTCGCTCTAACTGATATTTTTTCATCTTATCTGACAAGGTTTTACGTGGTAGGCCTAACGATTCAAGCACATTTTGTAAGTTTCCTTTGTATTGCACTAAAGCCTGTTCAATTAACGTCTTTTCAAAGCATGAAACTTGCTCAGGCAACGTTAAACCATCAGAACTATTTTGCGCCTGCATCAAAGCTGATAAATCAAACTGAAAACTCTCTCCCAGCAACACATAACGCTCTGCCATGTTTCTTAGCTCACGGATATTTCCAGGCCAATCATGCTCTAGCAAAACCTGTAGTGCTTTAGAATCTAATGCTGGCATCTCCGCCTCACAACGCGCTGCCGCGACCAAAACAAAATGCTGAAATAACAAGGGAATATCTTCACGGCGTTCTCGTAGTGGCGGCAGCTCTAAGGTAACAACATTCAACCGATAATATAAATCTTCCCTAAAATCTTTTCTTGCGGCGGCTTCTTTAAGATCAATTTTAGTTGCCGCCAATACGCGAATATCCAAAGGAAGCGAGTGATTTGAACCAAGCCGCTCGATACTGCGCTCTTGCAACACCCGCAATAACGGGATTTGCGTGGTCATTGCCATGCTTTCTATTTCATCTAAAAAGAGAGTGCCGCTATTTGCATGCTCAAATTTTCCAATACGTTTATTTTTAGCATCAGTGAATGCACCCGCTTCGTGTCCAAATAGCTCGCTATTTAATAACTGCTCTTGAATTGCACCACAGTTAATTGCTACAAAATTATGGTCACGTCGCAGGCTTTGCTCATGCAATGATCTTGCTACGAGCTCTTTGCCCGTGCCTGTTTCACCCATTATCAAGACATCTGCATCTGCATTAGCAATATGACGAATCATATTGCGCAGCTTTTTAACCGCAGGCGCATTACCAATAATACGAGGGCCAAGGCGTGTTTGATCTGCAAGCTCTTCTTTTAGCGCTCGGTTCTCCAAGGTAAGCTGTCGCTGATCCATAGCGCGTTTAAGCTTATCTATTAATAAACGCGTTGAAAATGGTTTTTCGATAACATCATAAGCACCTTCACGTATCGCGCTAACTGCTGTTTCTACATCTGCATGACCACTGATTAATAGCACGGGAAGTTTTGCATCGGTTTTTAATGATGCTCGCATTAACTCCAAACCATCCATCTCTGGCATACGAATATCCGTTAATAACACGCCATTAAAACTTTTATTTAAAGAAGGTAAAACAGCTTTTGCAGATGAAAATGTTTTTACGTTTAAATCGGCTAGTTGCAATGATTGCTCGGTTGATTCTCTTACCGAGGCCTCATCATCAACCAATAAGATTGTAGGTTTATCCATGCGTTTTAATGTACCTCTGGCAAGCAAAGCATAAAGCTTGCTCCTGCTTCATTGTTATTATTTATAGCAGAGTTATTTTGGGCTATTAGCGAACCATTCATATCTTTTGCCAAATTAAAGGAAATCGAAAGACCTAAGCCTAAGCCTTTTGATGAGGGTTTAGTAGTGAAAAATGGCTCAAATATATGAGGTAACGTTGAATCATCAATGCCTATACCGTTATCTTTTACTTGTATACACAATTGAGAGCCATCGGACAATTGAGAGTCATCTGCTTTTGCCTTAATACTAATCCATATCTCTTGCGCCTTATCTTTTGATGCATTGTTTTGCGTTGCTGAAATAGCATTGGTGAGTAGATTAACTAAAATCTGCCCAAGCCAAACCTCATCGGCTAACACGCTTTTATTAGCCCCATGATCTTGAACACTCCAATGACAAACCACCGCACTACTCAATAATTTAGGGTTCACTATCGCCAATGCATTATTAATCGCTTGCCCCAATAACACAGGAGTAAACTGCCCTTTGCTTTTTCGTGAGAATGATTTTAACTGTTTAGTGATTGCCGCCATGCTCTCGGTTAAGCTGGTAATTTCTTTTAGATTAGACTCAACCATATCCAATCTATCTTTTTGCAAAAACTGTTGCGCATTATCAGCATAAGCACGAATTGCCGTAAGTGGATTATTAATCTCATGCGTAATACCTGCTGATAGCTGACCTAACGCCGCCATTTTTGCTGCTTGAATTAAATCTTCTTGCGATTGTTTGAGTGCTTTTGTACGTTTGGCCACCTTCTCTTCTAGTTGCTCTGTAATTTGTAGTTGATATTTTTTGCGCTGTTGTTGCCCTCGCCACAAGACAGCCGCCAAAGCCATCAATAATAAAATCAATAAAGAGCCAACCAACATTACCGTCGATATTGCCTGCTTCATATTAGAATGACTGGCAAAAACACGCACATCCCAATCTGCCAAAATCATATTTTTTGTTAGCATCTCATAGTTTTTATTTTCAAGACGTATTGACTGGAAGTCCTGTTGGTCTAGCTTCAGCATCGTTTTATCAAGTGCTTGGATGTGTCTTTGAGCATAACGACGGCTTGCTGAAATATGCTGATTTTTTTCACGAGATAAAGGCAAAAGAGATCGTAATTTCCAGCGATCTTGGCTTGATAAAAAGATAACACCCTGCTTATCAGTCACCATGAATTCCATCGAGCCTACGCCCCACGTGAACTCCACATCGTCCATAGCAATCTTAACCACCACTACGCCAATCATTTTTTCATGGCTATGAATAGCGCGAGCAAAGAAGTAACCTCGTTCGCCTGACACAGCACCTATACCATAATAACGCCCTAAAATATTTTGTTTAGCTGTTTGAAAATAAGGACGAAAAGCAAAATTCTTTCCTATAAATGAATGTGGTGAAAACCAATTACTAGAAGCCACTGTTGTACCATCAAGCCGCATCAAAAATGCCGACGATGCACCTGATGTATTGCTAACCAATTCTAAATAAGCATTTATCCGCGAAAGCTGAGCTTCGTCACTTTCATCATCCTCTGTGCTACTCGGGGCTTCTTGCAAGCTCATAAAATCAATAACAGCTTGATCATCTGCAACCAAAGCAGGCAGATATGCATGGCGCTCAAGAATAATTTCAAGCTCATTGACTAGCTGCTGAAGCTGAATTGATATATTTTGCTGTAACTTACCTTTGGCATTTTCCTTTACGAGGAAATACGTGGATGCCAAAGCCAATATCATCAATAAAAACAGTAAGAATAACGCTAATCTGTTAGATTTCATGACTTAAAATCTAACTATTCCGCTAAAGCACTTTTCATTATTTATACATATCATCGAGCCGAGTATGGCGAGACCATGTTGGAACATCGTGACGACAACCCGATAGGGTGCATAAAAACAGGGGGAGTGACATCTATTTATTATCTTCTGCAAGCTCTTTCTCTATTCGCTCAAGCGTATCTGCAATGCGATCAAAATCATCATTATAATTGGTATCTTTCATATAGCTTGCCATGGTGGCTTTTACATCTTTCGCGTATTCACCAACCAACGGCACATCAACCAACTGAGTAAGTAACCAAACAATAAGTGCAAGTACGATAGAAGCGCCAATTAACGCACCTAAACCACGAAATATACCTGCTAAGAAATTTACCCAAACAATTCGCCAAGGGCTAGAAACGTATTGAATAAAATATTCCATCGCCTCGGCTGCTAGTTGCTTTTCTCGTTTAGAGAGGGGCTTATTGATTTTCTTTTCTTCTGTCATTGGATTACTTTGCCTTTTTCAAAGATAAAGTGACCGGTGATACTTTCTTAGTTTCAAGATCAAGCTCTAAAGCCTTTGTCGAAAGCCCATGCACCGTATCTTTTGCAATAATGCGTATGGTTCTAATTGTTGCAGGTATTTTCACCCCCGAAGTGCCTCGAGTAAAAGGTTGCTCCTTAACATGAGGATGATACAAAGTGCGTGTCGCTAATATTTTATTGTCTGGCGCTATTACCTGCCATTCATTCGCGTAATGATCCCAACCCTCATCATCGTGCTTCAAAGTGACTCGAAAACCCCATGTTTTATCGTTGGCTTGAGTTGCTTTCACATCCACGACCTCAACTTCATTCGCAATAACAAGGCTTGAACCAACTAATAATAAACTTACAACTAAAGTTGCTTTTAAAGTAGCTTTTAAAGTAGCTTTTAAAGTAAATTTGGAAGATATAAATAAAGTTCGAATTTTCATTTTCTTATCACTTGATTGCTAATTACTCGTGCTAAAATCTTACAATGGATTCAACAGTCAAACAATCAGTAAAACACCAACGCGAATTACTCACCCACTTATTAGGCGGAACATTAGCCGATTTAGCCGTTGAGTTAGCGCCTCTTATGCAAAGTTCTGATTTACTAAATCAACACCTCATTAAAGTAATTAGCGATCTACCTTATTGTAAATATATCTATGTGCTTGATACATCAGGCAAGCAAATAAGCGCCACCGTACAACACAAAGGTGCAAAGCGAGAAGATATTGGCCGAGATCGCTCATCAAGACCGTATATGGAGAATATGTTTGTTCCTCGTAACGGCATCGACTTTGAGTTATCAAGTGCTTACATTAGCTCAAATAAAAAGCGCCCCTCCCTTACTGGCATACAATTAATTCGTGGAGAGCATAATGAACGTCTTGGCTTTTTAGGTGTTGATTATGACTTACGGGAACTCCCCCGTGACGACAAGATGTATGAAGAGCCACGCCAGTGGCGCCAAATAAAAGGTGACCCTGCAATTCGCAGTGGCTTATTTTTACAACAACGTGTTGAAAGCCTAATGGATACCAAGCTCGAAGATGTAATGACCATCTTAGAAGAGCTTATGCTTGAGCATGGCGTATATCATTGCCAAATTCACTACTCTAGTAGTCGCGTAACCGTGTGGCATGTAGATGATCCGTACACCTATCGTATATTAACCATGGATGAATTATCAGATACCGAGATTTGTCTCGCCTACCCAAGGCGTGATTATTTTGATCGCAATATTGTCCCTAAAAAAGATATATGCAATGTATTTAAACAGTTTAGTGCGTTACGCTTCGCAGATGAAACCGTCTATCTTCGTTCAGGTTCATTAAATCTGGTCAATGGTTTTATCGGTTTGAATTTTTCATGTGATGGTACACACTACTTAGTTTATGATGAGTTTTTAAGTCGTGGATTAGACTTTTGGTTTGGTGCTAGCTCTACAAGCGAGAACAAATTAGAAGACAGTAAAACAAACAAGGAAGTAGTAAACATGAGCCACCTCGACGAAGTTCTAGAAGAAATTGCTCAACGCGGTTGCCTTGAAGTAAACCAGTTTATTAGCCAACTTGATGCAGGCAAGAAACCTGCACCGCTAGATAAACTGGAGCAAAATGAACGCCAGTATATTCATGACGAATTAAAATCAGTAATGTCTATTTATGAAGGTGGGGTTTGCTCTATAACTTAATTATTGAAATGTATTGGTAAATTAGTATTACAACGTATTACTGTTACTTTTTGAGTTCCCTGGAAATATCACCACTGCCTCCTCTGAGCCATCTTTTTTCTTACGCTGCTTTGCCAGCTTTTGTAGGCCTTGCTTAATTTTGTACATTTTTTTATCTGCTATATCAATCAGCACTTCCACATTATTGCCATGCAAAGGATACGCAGCAATACCAACACTTGCGCCTACTTTAAACATATTCCCATCAATATTCATTGGCTCTGAAATAATGGCAGCAAATTTTGCAGCCATTGTATTAACATCAGAAGCGTTGTCTCTATCAATTAAAAGCCCTACAAGATACTCATCACCTCCTATTCTCGAAATGCAATCTCCTTTACGAATGGCAAGCTCTAACCGCTTTGCAACAATGATAAGAACCTCATCCCCAACCGCATGACCGTATACGTCATTAAGCTGTTTAAACCCGTTTAAATCAAAGAAAAGAATAGCAAGAATTTTATCTTTTTCTTTAGCCACTTGAAGAGACTCTTCAAGTAATTTCGTCATATAACGACGATTAGGTAATAATGTTAAAGCATCATGATTAGCTTGGTATTCGTAGTCATTTGATTCTATTGTTTTTTCTTTTAGAGCAGCTTGGAGTGATTGTTGAAGTAAGAAGTTTTGTTTTAAATAACCATCCCTTGCCACTTGAGCCAATAAACCAATAAACACCGTGCTAATTATAAAAAACATATTAGAAAGTATAGTTGGAACTCTTCCACTTCCAACAAAATCCCTATCGAAATACTCAATGCCAAAATAGATTACAATAGATACTGAGGCTAATAGTACTGAAACAGACCGATGTAAATAGGTCCATGAAAACAATGCAATCAATACTAAAATAATTCCAACAAAATAAGTACCATATGCCTGATCTTTTGGATCAGAAATATAAATCATCGCTTCTATACCTAGAATTGCCACTATGAAAGAAAGTGACAATATATAATGGTAATACTTATCAAATAGCTTATGAAAAGTTGATGCAAAAGTTGCCATAAGAACAACGACAACAACTAGCCTTACGGAAATTGATGCATAAACAGCTGATGGTAAAGCGAGCATATCAACAAAAGCAAAACTAGCGAATAGTAAGCTGCTCAATAGGCACATATACCTTGTTAGCTTTATTTTTTCATTTCTCAAATAAAACTGAAAGTCTAACTCTTTATTTTTTGTTATATTATTATTCATACTACATTTTTATATTTATTATAATAAGGCATCATTAATTAGATATCGGAAACTGTAGATGAATCGCCTAAAAATGTAAAATAATACCCGACAAGTGGAGTTAGTATTTCAAACCAGTCGAATATATTAATAAAAAGACTACTTTTGTAGATGCAAAAATAAATTAACACCTGTTTCTTCAGAATATACTTCTATTTTTTCCGCGGATATTCCAGCCTTCACTGCCAGCTCGGTTAGTTTATCTTTACTTCTATGATGTAGATACCATTGCCCAAATATTTCCATAACCCCTCTGCTCGGATTATCATCAGAAAAATTACCTATAACCATAGTACCTCCATCTGCTAGTAAATTATAAATTCGGTTTAATAATCTAACAAATAATTTATCAGAGAAATAATCAAAGAGTCCTGCCGACCAAATAAACTCATATTTATAATCTGGTTTATAACGAAATGCATTTTTATTTACAAATGTTATTGAATCAATATAGTTATCACAAACAGCAGATGCATAATCAATAGCCTTTGAATCCATATCCAAGCAATCAAAATGAATTCTCGATTTTGGTTTTTGCTTAAAAAATTCATAAAGATCACTACATGGGCCACTCCCCAAATTTAAAACCAAAGGAGAGTCTTTCTCTTCCTCTAAACTTGAAAGTAACTTTATCAAATACTCTTTTCTATTTCTAACCGCTTTTGCAGCATCAAGATTATGGTAAAAATCATCCCACAAATGATAATCATCACACTTCGGTGATGTCCATTGTTGGTAAATTCGATCAATTAACTCATAATCTCCCGCATACCCATTAGGTTTCACGTATGAAAAACCAATCATTGAATCTACATTCAACAATGGTTTCATCATGCCATATAGTTCGGCCTCTTCAGATAATGTCAGTTCTTGTTCTCTCAAGTTTTGACAAGCACTAGTTAAGTTCTCATAGTCTGAGGCGTTAGGTCCCCCTCTAAGCACCAATGCTTTTGCTTCATCTATATAATTTTTAAAGTCCATTTCACTACGCCTGTAAAATCTAAATGTACTTATACAGTAGCCAAGTTCATTTAGTTTTTAATATACGCTGAGACAGGAGGTATCTTTATAACGATAATATTTAAATATAATTTATTAATATGTCGCGATAGATTAAATAACAGCTACCATAATGATACGAAGCTGGGAATAATCACAAAAACCAAAAGCTACTAATCGTTTATTTTTATGATATTGATAAACTAATAGCTATGACTGACAGAAGGGACTAGCTCAGTTTTTTCTTCAACAATTCATTCACCTGCGCAGGATTAGCCTTACCCTGCGAAGCCTTCATTACTTGCCCAACAAAGAAGCCAAATACCTTTTCTTTTCCGCTTCGGTATTGTTCTACTTGCCCTTCGTTGTTTGCCATGATTTCATCAATCAACGCTTCAATCGCGCCCGAATCGGTAATTTGTTTTAAGCCTTTGCTTTCGATGACTTTATCTGCCGCGCTTTCATCTTTAGAACCTTCGCCTGCCCATAATGCTTGGAATACTTCTTTGGCGATTTTTCCTGAAATTGTTTTATCCGCGATACGCTTAATTAAGCCTGTTAACATTTCTGCATTTACGGGAGAATCTGTGATTTCCAAACTATCATTATTCAAGTGGCTTGATAATTCTCCTGTCACCCAGTTTGCCGTTAGTTTTGGCTCACCACAGGCTTTTGCTACGCTTTCAAAGTAATCTGCTGTTTCACGACTTGCGGTTAATACGCCTGCATCGTAGTCGCTTAAATCGTATTCATTCATAAAGCGCTCGAACTTTGCCGCGGGTAACTCTGGCAAGATTGCTTTTACCGCCGTTAGAAACTCATCGGTAATTTCGATAGGTAATAAATCTGGACACGGGAAATAGCGGTAATCATTCGCCTCTTCTTTTGAGCGCATTGAACGTGTTTCGTTTTTATCGGGGTCATACAAACGTGTTTCTTGCACGACTGCGCCACCATCTTCGATAATGTCTATCTGACGCTCGATCTCTATATTGATTGCGCGCTCAACAAATTTGAATGAGTTGATATTTTTAAGCTCTGCTCGCGTACCTAGCTCTTTTTGCCCTTTTGGGCGTACTGATACGTTTGCATCACAACGGAATGAACCTTCTGCCAAGTTGCCATCATTAATACCTAGATATTGCACTAGCTCATGAATCTTCTTCATATAGGCAACCGCTTCTTTTGCCGAACTCATATCCGGTTCTGATACGATTTCTAGCAGTGGTGTGCCTGAGCGGTTTAAGTCAATCCCTGTCATGCCTGCAAAATCTTCGTGCAGTGATTTACCTGCATCTTGCTCTAAATGCGCGCGGGTTACGCCTATGCGTTTTGTCTCACCATTTTCTAGGGTGATGTCCATGTGCCCAAGTTCTACAATCGGCTTATCAAATTGACTGATTTGATAGCCTTGTGGCAAGTCAGGGTAAAAATAGTTTTTACGCGCAAACACATTGCCTCTACCGATGGGCGCACCAATCGCTAAACCAAACATCGCCGCCATTCGCACAGCCTCCGTGTTTAGCACAGGCAAAACACCGGGCATTGCCAAGTCTACGATATTGGCTTGCGTGTTTGGTTCTTGACCATATTCGGTTGATGAACCTGAGAATAATTTAGAGTTTGTTGAAAGCTGGGCGTGTATTTCCAAGCCGATGACTGTTTCCCATTCCATGATTATTCTCCTCCCGTGTATGCACTAGGCGCTTGTTTATGCCAATCGGTCACTTGTTGATATTGATGTGCTACGTTTAATAACTTAGCTTCTTCAAAATAGTTACCGATAATTTGTAAGCCAACAGGCATTTTATTGTTTTTAGAAAAACCCGCAGGGACAGACATCCCTGTTAGGCCGGCTAAGTTTAGTGACAAGGTATAAATATCAGCTAAATACATACTAATCGGATCATCCGTTTTTTCGCCTAGCTTAAAAGCAGTCTCAGGCGCTACTGGCCCCATAATGACATCGACTTTTTCAAAGGCTTTTTTAAAGTCATCGCTGATTAAACGACGGATTTTTTGTGCTTTTAAATAATAGGCATCGTAATAACCTGCCGATAAGGCATAAGTGCCCGTCATAATACGACGCTTAACTTCTGTACCAAAACCTTCACCGCGTGAACGCATATACATATCGGTTAAATCTACAGGGGCTTCACAGCGGTAGCCATAACGTACACCATCAAAACGTGAGAGATTGGATGATGCTTCGGCAGGCGCGATTACATAATAAGAAGGAATTGCCAAGTGTGTATTGGGCAAGCTGATTTCTACAATTTCAGCGCCTAGTTTTTTGTATTCTTCAATCGCATCATTTACAACCTCAGCTACGCTTGAGTCCAAGCCTTCGCCGAAGAACTCTTTTGGCAAGCCAATTTTCAAGCCTTTGATAGAATCGTTAAGCGAGGCTGACATATTGGGCACATCACGTTCAACCGAGGTTGAATCTTTCGGGTCAAAGCCAGACATTGTTTCAAGCACCATGGCACAATCAGATGCCGACGTGCCAAAAATACCGCCTTGATCCAAACTCGAAGCATAAGCAATCATGCCAAAACGAGACACGCGTCCGTAAGTTGGCTTAATACCTGTAATACCTGTTAACGAGGCAGGTTGGCGAATTGACCCGCCGGTATCCGTACCCGTTGCAACAGGGGCTAAACGTGCCGCAACTGCAACCGCGCTTCCACCTGATGAGCCACCTGGTACACGCTCTAAATCCCATGGGTTTTTTACCGCGCCGTAATATGAGTTTTCATTGGATGAACCCATTGCAAACTCATCCATATTCGTTTTACCGAGCATGGGCATACCTGCCGCATTAAGTTTTTCAACCACGGTTGCATTATAAGGTGCAATAAAGTTACCCAGCATTTTTGATGCACAAGAGGTACGCACACCATCGGTACAAAACAAGTCTTTATGCGCCATTGGGATGCCTGTTAATGCACCTGCTGTACCAGCGGCGATTTGTTCATCTGCCGCCTTTGCGCCCGCTAAGGCTTGCTCTTCTGTCACGGTAATAAATGAGTTTAGCTCACCGTCATATTTTGCAATTCTATCGAGGTAAAACTGGGTTAATTCAACACTTGAAAAATCACCCGCTTTTAAACTAGTACTTAACTCTGTTAGAGACTTTGTAATCATTATTATATCCCCCTTAATCCAAAACTTTAGGAACGAGGAATAAACCCGCTTCCGTCAACGGCGCATTGCTCATTAACTTTTCACGCTGATTCTCTTCCGTCACCACATCATCACGCAAGCGTTGCATTGCATCTTGCGGGTGCGCCATTGGCTCTATTTGATCAACATTTGCAGCATTCATCTGCTCAACTAATCCAAAAATATTGGATAGATCTTGAGAGTATTGTTCGATGTTTTCTTCTTGAATTGATAGCCGTGCTAGAAAGGCGATACTTTTGACTTCATCTGGTGATAACGACATGGTGTTTTATCCGTTGTTTAAGCTAATTTTGTAAGGCAGGGAATTTAACATATTGAAGGGTGAGTTCAAAGATATAACAAGCTATCACATCTCCGTATCCTTCGACTATGTTACGGAAACTACTTAGAAGTAGCACCTGAGCGTAGTCGAAGAATGTGGGGAGCATGTAATTACTTTTGAAAAAATTACTATAACTCTTTTGGGCGTAATATCTTCTCTAAGTTAGCCTCACACATTGCCATATTCTTCCAGCTTGATTGGGTTGTGATTTTTACAACATTGCCTGTTGTAAATAGTTTTCCATTTTTTTGGCTATAAGCTTTAGCATCCGCACAAAAATGCGCCAGTAAATCCTCCATTGCAGGATTATGCCCAATCAACATCACGCTGGTGACTGATTCTGGTAACACGCTTAATAACTGAATGAGCGTCACGGTGTAAGCGGCATAAATATCTTGTTTCCACACAATCTGATCAAAAGGAAAGCTTAATTTATCACAAAGTATCTGACAGGTTTGCTTAGTTCTAATAGCTGGTGACGCAATAATTTTCTCTGGAGACCATTTTAATCGCTCTAGCTCCTCTGCTATACGAGTTGTATCTACAATCCCTCGATTACTTAAAGGTCTAGCAAAGTCTGTTGCCACCCCACTGTCCCATGAGGATTTTGCATGTCTTGCTAGATAAATGGTCTTCTCTTTATTCATAAGCGCAATTAAAACATAGATACCAAGATGCTTTGATCTCTTCCTCTATCATATTTCGCTAGTTTTGATCATTATTTACATACCACCCCCCCTCTTTTTCGCTGATTTGTACGTGAATTAGCTATCGAAGGTGTAACGATATACTTTTAGTGAGCTTATCGTTTTGTTGTTTAAAACGCATAACTCAATTATTAGAGCTTGCCGTTTAATCTCTAGGCGCACAAAAAACCAAAAAATAGGGGGGGTGGCCTATTATTAAATGCGCTAGAATCCCCTTCATGAATATACGCACACTACTCAATACTAAAATATCAATAGCTTTAACAAACGCAGGTGCTGAAAATGCACCCGCAGTAGTCAAAGCATCTGCCCGACCTGAATTTGGTGACTATCAAGCCAATGGCATTATGGGAGCGGCTAAAAAGCTAAAAATGAATCCGCGTGAGCTGGCGACCAAGGTGTTAGAACACCTTGATTTATCAGACATGGCCGACAAAGTTGAGATTGCTGGCCCTGGCTTTTTAAATATTCACCTAAAAAGTGAATGGTTAGCGGATAAAGCTGAGATTGCATTAGCTTCAGAACTGCTAGGCATGGAGAAAACAGCTAACCCACAAAATGTAGTGATTGATTATTCTGCCCCAAATCTTGCTAAAGAAATGCACGTAGGGCATTTACGTTCAACCATTATTGGCGATGCGATTGCACGTATTTTGGATTACACGGGTCACAATGTTATCCGCCAGAATCACGTAGGAGATTGGGGTACACAATTTGGTATGTTGCTCACTTACATGGGCGAACTACAAGAAAAGGATGAAGAGCTTTCAATGCAGCTTTCTGACCTTGAAAAATTCTACCAAGCAGCAAAAATTCGTTTTGATAAAGATGAAGACTTTGCCCAGACAGCACGTGAAAATGTGGTGAAATTGCAAGCGGGTGATGAAAACTTCTTAAAACTATGGAAACAGTTTATTGATACTTCACTCAACCATTGTGATGAAATTTACAAAACACTCAACGTGCTACTAACGCGCGATGATGTTATACCAGAAAGCGCCTACAATGATGATTTACCACAGGTAATTATCGACCTAGATAAGCAAGGTTTACTCACAAAAGACCAAGGCGCGCAATGCGTGTTTATGGATGAGTTTAAGGGCAAGGATGATTCAATCATCCCAATGATTGTGCAAAAATCTGATGGTGGATATTTATACGCCACCACCGACCTTGCCGCTTTGCGTTATCGCCACAATAAACTAAACATGAACCGTGGTTTATACCTTGTTGATGCGCGTCAAAGCCTACACCTAAAACAAGTATTCACCGCTGGTAAAAAAGCAGGCTTCGTACCTGAAGAAACGCAACTAGAACACATGGCATTTGGCACCATGATGGGTAAAGACGGCACACCGTTTAAAACCCGCGATGGTGGCACGGTAAAGCTGATTGATTTACTCGATGAAGCCCAACAACGCGCATTTGATTTAGTCACACTAAAGAATCCTGACTTGGATGAAGCCAGCCGTAAAAGCATCGCTAAAACAGTTGGTATCGGCGCGGTTAAATATGCTGATTTGAGCAAAAACCGTACATCAGATTACATTTTCAACTGGGACACGATGCTCAGTTTTGAAGGTAATACTGCACCCTATTTGCAATATGCATATGCCCGTATCCAAAGCATTTTTAGAAAAGCGGGTGAAATAAACAGCGATACAAAAATAGTCTTAGTTGAGCCAGCAGAACGCCAACTTGCCAGCAAACTCTTACAATTATCAGAAGCAATTGAGATAGTCGCTAAAGAAGGCACACCAAATCTACTGTGTAATTACCTGTTTGAATTGGCAGGCAACTTTATGACATTTTATGAAGCCTGCCCAATTATGAAGGCAGAAGAAGACGTTAAGCAAAGCCGATTACGATTAGCGCAACTGACGGCTGACACATTGAAAACGGGATTGGATTTATTGG
>Ga0256840_1000450_pt1 | contig 42241 bp, 42 predicted proteins | sample 355202metaG_FD_185969 | JGI IMG/M metagenome (GOLD analysis project Ga0256840, IMG submission 185969) | Hydrothermal vent microbial communities from Mid Atlantic Ridge, Atlantic Ocean - 355-202 | ecosystem: Environmental > Aquatic > Marine > Hydrothermal vents | place: Atlantic Ocean: Mid...
TGTATTGTGTATTGTGTATTGTGTATTGTGTATTGTGTATTGTGTATTGTGTATTGTGTATTGTGTATTGTGTATTGTGTATTGTGTATTGTGTATTGTGTATTGTGTATTGTGTATTGTGTATTGTACCAAAAATATCCTTTAAAGAAGATAAAATATTGCTTACAAAATAAATAAAACCAAAATTTAAAAATAAAAAGTTGTAAATTTAAATTTAAATTTTTGAAAAATTGTTCTTATAAATAAAATATAAGAAGTTTTAGATTTGCTGTAGATTGTGCAAAATATCCGACCGATAGCGTACTCTAGTACGCAGAGTGTCGGATTTTTGTGCAAGATGCAGTGAAGCTAGAACTTTGCTAAACGCGAGCTTCTTCTCGACGGTTGAGATACTCCCAGTTTGCATCTACTCTCTCTTGCCACTCTTTAATAAGGTATTTATATTGATCTTTAAAGAGATGTTTAAAACGCCCTTGTGCAGCTAAATACTCTTCAACAGGGACAACATTCTTAGGTCTGTATGTAATGTTTAACTCATGTCCATCAATAATTTCATAGAGTGGAAACACCAATGTATCAGTTGCAAGGTCTGTTAAGTGCATAGTATCTTTTGGGTCAAATTTCCACTCAGTCGTACAAGGAGAAACTGCATTGATAAATACAGGTCCGTCCACTTCCATACCGTGTTGGATTTTTTTCACCATATCTTTCCATTTGTTTGGTGCAACTTGTGCAGAGTATGGAATACCATGACTCGCCATTATGGCTACCATATCTTTTTTGTTTTTCTTTTCTCCATAGCTTACACGACCCGCAGGTGATGTCGTTGCAGATGAACCGATTGGTGTTGAAGATGAACGTTGTCCACCTGTATTTGCATATACTTCATTGTCAAGAACAACATGCATCATATTATGACCGCGTTCCATACAACCAGAAATCCACTGAAAACCGATGTCATAAGAAGCACCGTCACCTGCAAAAGATACAAATTTAGGATTACGATCAGGTTGCTTTAAACGACCTTTATTTTTCAGTGCTTTATACATAGCTTCAGCACCTGCAACGGCAGTAGAACCATTTTCAAATCCGATATGAATCCATGAAGCATCCCATGAAGTGTAAGGATACACGGCCGTACAAACTTCCAAACATCCCGTAGATGCTGAAAGAACCAAGTCATCATTTGTCGCATTTAAGACTTCACGAACGATGATAGAGTGCGCACAACCGGGACAAAGAAGGTTCGCTCCTTCAAAACGATCTGCTGATGTAGAAAACTCTTTTAAGTTTTTTATTTTTTTTATTTCACTCATAGTTTTCTCCTATAAAAATTGTAATTTCGGTCCACGAACACCGATAAATTGTTGTAGTGGAGTAGTTACTTTACCAGCATCTACATTTGCTTGAAGTTCAGTATATAAATCTACTAAATGTTTTTTCGTTAAATCACGACCACCAAGACCATATACATACCCTGACATTAACGGACGCTTCTCTTCATTTACCATAGCGCCGGCAAGTTCATTAAACAACATACCTGCAGCACCGTTTGGAGATGATCTGTCAAGTATAGCTATTGCTTTTACATCTTTCAATACTTCTTGAATTTCAAAGAATGGAAATGGACGCACAACACGAAGTCCAATAACACCAGCTTTGATACCCTTAGCTCTCATTTCAGTTGCTACTTCACGAGCAGTTTCAACTGAAGTACCCATACAAACAACTGCTACGACTGCATCATCCATATCATATTTTTCAACCATGTTATATTTACGACCTGTTAATTCTTCAAACGAGTCAAATGCCGCTTGAATTTTAGGAAGCACTTTTGTCATTAAATCATTATGTTGACGCGCTTTATGTTCAAAGTGCCAATCTTCTTCAGTTTGTACCCCATGTGTCACAGGATGCTCAAAATCAAGCATATCATTCATAGGTTTAAAATCACCTACAAAACCATATGCAGTATCATCGTCTAAAGTTTTTACACCTTGTGCTGTATGAGAAGTCATAAAACCATCTTGATGAACCATAGCAGGTAATCTTACATCATGATCTTCCGCCACACGAAATGCGATGAAGTTTAAATCATACGCTTCTTGTGGAGAATACGCATCAAACTGAATCCAACCACTGTCGCGACCAAGATACATATCAGAATGATCACCATTAACATTTAATGGTGCAGCCAATGCACGGTTGACAACATTTAAAACAATTGGCAAACGCATACCAGAAGCCTGATAAAGTGTTTCAACCATTAAAGCAAAACCTTGTGAAGATGTTGCAGTCGCAACACGACCACCAGCAGCAGCAGCACCTATACAGCCACTCATAGCAGCATGTTCAGACTCAACCATTACAAATTCACCCTCAATATATCCATCTGCTAAAAACTTAGCATAGCCTTCAACAATTGGAGTTGATGGCGTAATTGGGTATGCCGAAACAACATCAATTTGACACTGTCTCAGAGCTTGTGCAGCTGCAAAATTTCCATCCCATACTTCAATATCTCTTAATTCCATTTTATCAAATGCCATCTATTTCTCCTTCGTTTCTTTTGCAGGCCACTGAGCAATTTCTACTTCTTCGTCTGCTTGTTCTGGGAACATTAAAAGTGATTTCGGATTTGTAGGACAAACCTCAACACAGATTGCACACCCTTTACAGTGATCCATATCTATACCTATCATTTTTTTGTCCCTTGAAATAATTGAAATGTCTGGACAATACACCCAGCAAAACTGACAATCTATACAAAAATCTTTATTGAAAACCGGTTTTTCGATTCTCCAATCAGCTACACTCGCAGAAAAAGAACTATTTTGCGTGTAATTACGGTCTTCTTGAAGTGTTCCAGCTATATCACCAGCTTCACCTTCAAAAGTACGAAGCATCGCTCCGATTTCAAATTCGTCCCAACCTGTATTTGCCATTATTAGCTCCTTATATTACTTCGTCATATGCACGCTGAATTGCAATCATATTTGCATCAACAATTTTTTGAGGCAATTTTGCAAGAATTCTTTGCATATTTTCTTTGAAAAACTCTATATCATACATACCAGATATTTTCATAAATGCCCCAAGCATCGGCGTATTTGGAATGGCACGACCAATAGTCTCTTGTGCAATTTTAATACAATCTACAGTATGTACTTCCTTACCCTCTAATCTTGGCTGAGAAGCAACAAGTTCTTCTGTAGTCATGTGTGTTGTGATAATATATTTTGTATTTTCTTTTCCATTAATAGTCACATCTGTAGTGTAGACTAATGCCGGATCAATTACAAAAACATAATCAGGTTCCATATACTTTTCGTGATTCATAATAACTTTATCATCTACACGATTATATGCCGTCATTGCAGCCCCACGCTTTGCAGAACCGTAAAATGCAAATGCCTGTACTTCTTTCCCCGTTGTAGAAATAACGTCAGCTAAGCCTTTTGCCCCTGTAACGGCACCTTGACCTGCACGACTATGCCATCTAATTTCTAGCATAAATTCTCCTTCAATTTTTTCAAGAAACTTTTAATATTCGATATTAAGTCTATTTATCTGTATTTTAGGCAACCGGCACTTAAATATAGCTTGATGATATAAGTAAGATTAGCCCATAAGTTAATAATGTAGTGATTTTCTACTTTTTAAATAATTCACTGCCTCCAATGAATCATGAAAAATAACATTTGTAAACTTCTTTAATGTCTCTTCTTTGTCGTAACCACTCAATACCCCTATACTATTAACTCCTGCATTTTTAGCTGAGAGTAAATCCATTTGCGTATCACCTATCATCCAAATTTCCCTATTTTTAGTATCAAATTTTTCAAGTGCTTTTAAAATTGGCTCGGCATTTGGCTTAGGGTTTTGCACATCTTCTCTGCCGATAAGTACATCAAATTTCTTCATTAACCCAAAATATTCCATCAAAACTTGAGAATACTTTCCTGTCTTTGTCGTCACAATTCCTAACGAAGCAAACTCTGCAGCACGCTCAACTGCTTCTTTAGCATTTTCAAGCAAAATCGTTTTTTGTGTCGATATTTTTCTATAATGTTCTTTGTAAGTGTTCACAAAATCCCACACAAGTTCATCTTGTACCCCTAGTTCTCTATACATAACATCTAAAGGATGCCCAATAAGTGCTTTTATATCTTCATCATCAGGTACTGAAAAATCGTATACTGCAAATGAGTGATGAAAACTCTCTAAAATCGCTTCGGTTGAGTCTATAAGTGTTCCATCTAAATCAAAAAGTATTATCAAGTTAATCCTTCTCCCATTGTATGTAGTTGTGCCAAATGCCACTAAGTGCAGGTTGTATATGTTTTATATGTTTGTTAACAGCCGTAATGGAGTTTGGTATATATAAAAAAAGGTAAGGGTTGTCTTTTACTATCATCGCAAACATTTTACGCCATAACACACCTAATTTTACTCTATCAATCGTTCCTTGTGAGGCTTCTATCATCTTATCTATTTGCTTATTGTGGTACCCAACAAGGTTAAATCCGCCCGGCTTATCACTTTTAGAGTGCCAAAACATATACGGGTCGGGCGTAGGCGAGAGTCCCCAACCTAAAAGAACCGTGTCAAATTTGTGTGGGAAAACCACCATATTTAAAAATGCCTGCCACTCCATCACACGAAGTTTTACAATTACACCTGCTTTTTTGAGCTGATACTGGAGTATTTCAGCCGCATAAGGACGAATGGAACTTGCATTTGAAGTAGCTATTTCAAAGGTAAAGGGATGCTTTTCATCATAGCCAGCTTCTCTTAAAAGTCTTTTTGCCTCTTGAATGTTTTGTGATGGTGCTTTTACTTTAGGATTAAAAGCTATGGTTCCTGGTAAAAATGGACCTGTACAAACTTTTGCATGTTTTAAAAAAAGTATATCAATCAGCTCTTGTCTGTTAATTGCCAAAGAGAGTGCCTCTCTTACCTTTGGGTCTTGAAACTTTTTCTCTCTCAGGTTAAACCCGAGGTAAGTATAAGAGAGACTGATTTTTTCATAGATATTGAACTTTTCAAAAAAATCCTTTTTGAGTTGTCTTTCATATACAAAAGGCTCAACACTCCCCACATCAAGTTGCCCTGATTTTAGTATCAAAAAGCGTGTCATAGCATCAGAAATAACATGAAAAGAGATGGCATCAATCTTCGGTCGTCCTTCAAAATAGTCATCAAAAGCAGTAAGTTCTATGTTTTTTGAAAATTCAAGTGATTTGAGTTTATAGGCTCCCGTTCCTATGGGGTGAGTATTAAAAGAAGAGTTCATCAGATTTTTTTCATCTTTTAAAATATGTTCAGGGAGTATTCCCATCATCCATGTCTCTAAGGCTTTAAAATAGGGCTTTGTATAAGTAACCTCAATTTTATAATCATTGAGAATTTTTACACTTTTTACAAAACGAAAATCAGAACTGTAAGGTGAAACCATTTTGTTAGACATGAGTGTTTTATAGGTAAAAAAAACATCTTTGGCAGTGAATTTTTTTCCATCATGCCACAAAACATTTTTTCTAAGTTCAAAAATAAGTGTTTTATTGTCTTTAAAATAAAACTTTTTCGCCAAATCACCTATAATTTCTTTAGAATCTTTGTCATATTTTACAAGCCCATTAAATAAAAAACCTGTAATCTCTGCAGAGGAAGAGTCAGTTGCTAAAATTGGATTCAGTCTTGAAGGATTTGATGATGTCGCCAAATGCAGTGTTGTAGCATTTGCATAATAACCCCAACACAAAAAAATAAAAATAAAAAATCGCATAATTAGCGTATAACTTTGTCATTTACCGTAAGTGCCGCATCTTTAAGATGTATATCAAAATAGACTGCATCAGCATCTTTTTTTGCATACGATGCAATCATCGGTGCCAAAGGAGAGTCTTCTAAGATTTTTAAGTACAAGGCATTTGCTAATTGAATATTCATATTCATTGTTATATTTGAGACAAAAAGCATTGGAGAAATTTTAAGTTTATTTGCCAAATTTTTATCTTTTTTTATTTCTAATTCACTTTGTATTTTTAAACCGCCAAGTGCTTGCATTTTATTTATAATGATATTTTGTAGTGATATGTCAGATATTTTCACTTCTAAACCATGGGAAAACAACCCAAGCAAACTCTTTTGTACAGTTTTTGATTTTGTCAGTAGCTCAGAAAAATGTTCAAAACTTTGTTTATCAAGTCCATTTATAGATATGTCGCTATTAAATGTTTCTAAAGAAAAATTTATTTTTTGAGAATGAAATGCTAAATTTTCTATAAAACTTTTTGACATGAGTGTCACTTTTTCATTTTTTACCGTAGAAGAAGAACTTACCTTTAAGTTATCAATACTCATATTTATATCATTTTGAGGATCTTTTAAGAAAAGTCCCATATGAAATACTTTAATACTGCTCGCATATTTTGTAAATGATTCAAAATCACTGCTGTTTCTTAGAGTATTTACATGTAACGATAAGGTATTTGTACCGTCTTCAGCATCAAATTGCATGGTTTTTATATTTAGCTGTAATTTATGTGGTGCTAAAATATCTCCATTTCCCTCAAAACTGGCACCTTTGAGATTCATAATAATTTTTACTTTATCTTTTACAATATAAGACTCATCTATATCTTTTATAAAACCGTTAAAGTCTTTACTGATTAAATTATATTCTATATGGTACAAAAGCCCTTTTTCATCTAAAAAATGTATAAAATGTTTATATACATCCGGATTATTTTTTTGCATTTCTTTCATGACTGCAGAAGAAAGAGAGAGTGGGTATATTTGGACAATAATCGCTTTTGAAAAAGGCATATTGCTATACTCAACATCGGCGGCTATTGTTGCACCACTTAAAATTTTATTGACAGAAGCGGGCATGTTTGTTTTGGTATATGTGCTTAAATAGTTTGTAAATACATCTGCATTTTGCAAAACAAATTCAAAATGTTTTTTTGTATTGAAATAGCCTGTATCACTTGCACTCTTTTTCAAAATTAAACCATTACTTTTTAAAATCTCTACATTTTTATTTATCAATTTTTGCATAAAAGAATTGCCAACCAAAGGGATAAGAATAACAATAAGAATAACTATCAAGGATGCAATAAGTGTCGTTTTTTTCATATAAAAATACCTTTATTTAATATGTAGACATTATATATAAATAAAATTAATGTATTTTGAGAAAGAAAAAAATGGGGGGGGCAATACCATTAAGTTAAGCAGCTTTTTCGGAACCCGGACTTTAGTCCGGGCTGAGAGTGGCAAGACTATTGCAACAGCCGGCACTGAAGTACCGGTTCCAAGAAAGCATTGATAAAAAGTAGAAGAAACGATTAACGCTTAGAAAATTGACGAGAACGACGAGCTTTACGCTTACCTGGTTTCTTACGCTCAACAACGCGTGAATCACGAGTCATCATACCTTCAGGTTTAAGGATTGCTTTAATCTCAGGATTAAAAGCAACGAGTGCACGAGAAATACCGTGACGAAGTGCATCAGCTTGACCACCGAAACCACCACCTAAAGTAGTAGCTACAATGTCAACTGAAGTATCTTGTTTAGAAAGCACTAAAGGTTGCTTTACGCGAAGTTTTTTCGCTTCAAGTCCACCTAACCATGCGTCCAATGAAAGACCGTTGATAGTGATTTTACCAGTTCCTGGAGTTAACCATACTTTTGCTATAGACGCTTTACGACGACCTGTTGCATATATTTTGTTTGCCATATAATCAGTCCTTATTTAGCAATTTGTGCAGTGTGAGGGTGTTCAGCACCTGCATAAATTTTTAATTTTTTAAGCATTTTAGCACCAAGCTTAGTTTTAGGAAGCATACCACGAGTTGCTAATTTGTATAGTTTCTCAGGATTTTTCGCTAAAAGCTCAGTCATTTTTACACTTTTTGTGCTACCAAAGTAACCAGAGTGAGAAAAATATTCTTTATTTGCTATTTTTCCAAGACCATTAAATCTTGCCTTAGAAGCATTAACGATGACTACGAAGTCACCACAGTCGATATTAGGAGTAAAACATGCTTTGTTCTTACCACGAAGTATAGTAGCTACTTCAGTGATCATACGACCAAATGTTTTACCCTCAGCATCAATCAAAACCCATTTTTGATCAATCTGTTCAGGAGTTGCAATTTTTGTAAATTTCATTCTCGAACCCTTCAAGTAATTTTATTTGATGGAAGTATAGCTATATAAACTTACAAACAACTGAATTTAAGTATTTTATAAGCTTTTAAAGAAAGAAGAAAATAGTCCTCTAACACTATTTTTAGATAGATAATATTATACTACCAAAACAATAGATTTTCAAGGGATTTTACAACAATGAAAAAAACAGTACTTTTGCTTCTTTTTGTCACTCTTAGTCTTTATGCGAAAACTATAAATATAGCAGTCGCCGCGAATGTAAGCTATGCGATACCTACACTTATTGGCGAATTTCACAAACAAAACCCTGATACAAAAGTACAAACAAGCCTCGGCAGCAGCGGAAAACTCACAGCACAGATACAAAACGGTGCCCCTTATGACATTTTAATGTCTGCCAACATGAAATACCCCGATTCACTCTATAAAAAAGGCTTAGCCATCACCAAACCTGTTGTATACGCTCAAGGAGCCCTTGCAATACTAAGTGTCAGACAAAGAGATTTTAGCAAAGGAATTTCTATAGTAAAAGACGACACTATAAGGAGAATAGCCATTGCAAACCCAAAAACTGCACCCTATGGCAAAGCAAGCATACAGGCACTTCAAAATGCCGGCTTATATGCAGAGGTAAAGAACAAATTTATTTACGCTGAGTCTGTCTCTCAAACTGTTGCCTACACTGTAACTGCAACAGATTTAGGCTTCATTGCAAAATCTTCTCTTTTTTCTGTAAAAATGAAACAGTATAAAAAAGACATAAATTACATAGATGTCAACCAAAAACTTTATACTCCCATCAACCAAGGCATTGTTTTACTCAAGCACTCGGCAAATAATGCAGACGCAAAAGCTTTTTACCGTTTTATACTTTCAAAAAAAGCAAAACAAATCTTCAAAGCATACGGATACCATGTCAAATGAGTAGTATAATTGCAACAGTTCACAACATTCAAACAGTACAAAATTTGAATATAGTCAGCTTTACATGTAACGAAAGTCTTCTTAAAATGATGAGCCTTGACTTGGAAGAACAGATACAAAAAGGAACAAAAGTGTTGCTTACATGTAAACCTACAGCAATAGCCATAGCCAAAAATTTTCAAGGTCAGTTAAGCTATGCAAACCAGTTACATGTAAGCATAACAAATATCAATGTCGGGGAGCTTTTGTCTGTTTTAAAACTGCAATTTGGGGAGTTTGTTTTGGAGTCTGTTATTACGACAGATTCACAAAAAAGAATGCAGTTGCAATGTGGGGAGGAAGTCATTGCCCTCATAAAATCAAGTGATTTATCTATAAAAGAGGTGCTATGATGAATTATGAACCTTTTGTCATCTCTTTTAAACTTGCAGCGCTCACAGCTTTCATACTTTTTTGTATTGCCTTGCCTCTTGCATGGTATCTCTCACAAACAAAGTCACGAAGCAAACCTTTTTTAGAAGCACTCACGGCATTGCCAATCGTTCTGCCCCCTTCGGTTTTAGGTTTTTACATTCTCTGGGCACTCTCTTACAATTCACCCATCGGTGCATTTTTTGAAGACACCTTTGGGGTGAAACTTGTTTTTTCTTTTACAGGGCTTGTTGTGGCATCGTGCTTTTACTCTCTGCCTTTTATGGTGCAGCCTTTGCAAAACGGTTTTGAATCTATCAATAAAAATATGCTTGAAGCGAGTTATATTGCGGGAAAAAGTAAAATTCAGACTATATTTGCCGTTGCTCTGCCAAATATGAAACCGGCGGTGCTTACAGCCATCATAGTAACATTCGCACACACGGTTGGAGAATTTGGTGTTGTTCTAATGGTAGGTGGAAGTATTCCGGGTGAAACAAAAGTAGCCTCTGTCGCTATTTATGAAATGGTGGAGAGTATGGACTACACTTCCGCACATATTTACAGTGCCATTATGGTCGGACTCTCTTTTGTGGTGCTTCTGAGCGTTTATATTTTTAATGCCAGACAAAACAGAAGGTTTGGATTATGATAGAAATTAATGTTACAAAAACACTCCACGGAGCCGAGGGTGTTATGCCCTTACATGTAAAGCTTAACATTCAAGAGGGAGAGTTTGTTGCACTAAGTGGACAAAGTGGCAGTGGGAAAACAACCCTGCTTCGTATTTTAGCCGGCTTGGAAGAAGCAATGGGAAGCATCAAAGTCCATAAGCAAGTTTGGCTTGATGCACAATACTCACTGAGTGTACAAAAACGAGAAATCGGTTTTGTCTTTCAGGATTATGCCCTTTTTGAAAATATGACGGTAGAAGAAAATCTCTTATTTGTCACAAAAGACAAACCATTAGCTCAGCATCTTTTGCAAATCACCGAACTTGATGCTTTGAAAAAGAGAACCCCAAATAGCCTCAGTGGCGGACAAAAACAAAGAGTCAGCATCTGCCGTGCCTTAATGAAAAGACCAAAAATTTTACTGTTAGATGAGCCACTTTCAGCCCTTGATCCTGCTATGCGTACAAAACTGCAAAATGAATTGCTAAGCTTACATAAAGAGTTTGGCACCACTACTATTATGGTAAGCCATGACCCGAGTGAAATATACTGCCTTGCCTCTCGTGTCATCATCCTACAAAACGGTGAAGTCAAAAATGACGGCACGCCCAAAGAGGTTTTACTTAAAACCCAAGGAAGCCAAAAATTTTCATTTGAGGGGGAACTGCTTGACATAAAAAAAGTAGATGTCATTTATGTCGCCATTGTTGCCATAGGGCAACAACTCGTGGAAATTGTCGTCAGCTCACAAGAAGCCAAAAATCTAAAAATCGGCGAAAATGTCAGACTAAGTACAAAAGCTTTTGCACCTGCTATGACACAAATATAAATAAAAATCACCTTCCTCCCCATCAATGCCATTAAGTTAAGAAAATTAATGCTTTCTTGGAACCGGTACTTCAGTGCCGGCTGTTGCAATAGTCTTGCCACTCTCAGCCCGGACTAAAGTCCGGGTTCCGAAAAAGCTGCTTAACTTAATGGCGGTGCCCCCCATAAAAAATTATTTAAAATAAAATTAATATAACAAGTGCTATGCTATTAAATATAATTATAGGAAATGAAATGATGTCTAAAAAATATTGGGAAATTTTAGTCGTTGATAATGATGTTACGGTACATAATGTTATTGAAAAAGAACTCACTAAGATTTTTATTCACAATAAACCTGTGAAAAGCCTCCATGCTCACAATGCACAAGAGGCAAAAGAGCTTCTAAATAACAATGCCGATACTGCAATTGCTTTTATAGATATATCTATGGAAACACCCGATGCAGGCTTGAAGCTTGTGAAGTACATCAGAGATATTCTGCACAATACCAATATAAGAATTGTCATGATAGACAGTGGAAATGCTTCTGTACCTGCAGATGAAATTTTTGATAACTATGATATTAACGGATATAAAGAAAAAAATGAAATCATAAGTGGTAAATTTTATTTAATTATTAGAAATGCACTCAAACAATATGAGCAGTACAAAGAACTTAAAGCCAATCGAGACGAAATATATAAAAAATTGACAACCAATGAAGTTACCGGTTTACCAAACAGAATGAAACTCACAGAAAACCTGGACACAATAGGTGAAAAATCTCTTATATTAATAAATATAGATGACTTTAGCCTCATTAATGAACATAACGGCTTTGACTTTGGTAATGAAGTGCTTCGTGCTTTTGCAAAATTTTTGGAAAAAAAATACAGTAAATATGCGCAAGTTTTTCATCTGCACTCTGATAATTTTACACTCCTATGTATAAAACTGGACGGAGAAACAACGGAAGGAAATATTTTACGCATAAAAGATGATATTGCAAAATACACCTTTACCGTCAACGGTATGAAAACACGTCTCACTGCGAGCATAGGTATTGCCCTTTCTGAAAGTGGAAATATTATTCAAAAAGCAGAGTTTGCACTTAAAGAAGCCCGTCGTTATGGTAAGAACAGCATTAAAAAATACACAAATGATTTGAATATTTTACGAACAATTCATACAAATTCCTTATGGAGCACACGAGTACGCGATGCCCTACATGACAACAAAATGCATGCCTATTTTCAGCCTATACAAGAAGTAAAAACAGGTAAAATCATCAAATACGAAACACTAATCAGGCTTGAATATGAGAATGAAATCTATGCTCCTTTTCATTTTTTGGATGCGGCATTGTATAGCGGACAGATATTTAAAATATTTCAGTTTGTCCTAGAAGAAGCTTGTAAAAAAGCCGCGCAGAGCAGTTACTTGTTCACAGTAAATGTCAGTCAATATGACATGCAATACCCTGATTTTCTCCAAATAACAAAAGAAATAGTAAAAAAATATAATCTACCACATTCAAGAATCACTTTTGAAATTTTAGAAAATGACAGCATAGCTCACAATAAAAACATTCAAGTCCTTTTAAATGAACTACATGCGGAAGGCTTTAAGCTAGCCATAGATGACTTTGGTGCGCAATGTTCCAACTTTGGGCAGCTTAACAACCTGCCTGTGGATTTTATTAAAATTGATGGGGCATATATTAAAAATATTACAACAGATGAAAATTCCCAAATAGTTACTAGTACAATTGTTGACTTTGCCCATAAAAAAGGCATTCCAGTTATTGCCGAATTTGTCTGTTCCAAAGAGATTTATGATTATGTCTCTGCTCTGGGAGTTGAATATGTTCAGGGCTACGAGATTGCAGAACCTAGCGCTAATTTGCTAGAATATTGTTAATCACTGGTTCGCACGCACATTGTATATGCCGTGTCGCATTTGTCTGTTGAAGAAACAAAACCATTCCCACTGAAAACAGTCAAAGCATTAACATCATCATTGGCATCCTCTTGGGATGTCCAAAAAACTTCCTTGTGAAGATGCAAAAAGAGTTTTTTTCCCTCTTTTGATTTGCCAAGTCTTAGCAGTTCTGTTTTTGTTGGCAGTCTCCAGTCATTTTTTTCTAAGAGATGTAGTGCTTCACAATGTGCCTTTGCCATTTTAAAAATATCACTGTATTCTGCAATTTCTTGAGTATCTTGCCACTCCAAATGATGTTTAGTATCTATGACACTCTGTGGGGCTTTGAGCCATCCCTCGGCACCAAAGAGCATAGAGACCGTAGCTGTTAGTAATAATAAAAATATTTTCATAGTTTTCTTACCTTTTAAAATATATTTGTAATTTTATCAAAAAAAACTAAACCTGAACTATTTTAACTACATCTGCCAGAATATAGCAAACATAGCCCTTGACTTCTTCATTAGTGATTGCTTGCACCGCTTTTATATAGTAGCGAACCTGTTTAATATGATACTCTGTAAAGTTCATAGCACTTTTATAATCTATAACACTCCATTGTCCATCTTCATGTTCTACAAGCAAATCAAGGTAACGAAGATTGTTTTTATACCGCAGCGCTTTTTCTTTATAACATTTGCCTTGTGTGAGTGTCAAAAATTCTGGTGTTTTAATGAGACGCAATATTCTTTGTTCAATGTCGACTATTTCTACATCATCGAGCATAAAACCATACTTGTTGAGCATCATATCTTTCGCATTTTGCAAAGATTCTACTTTGAATTCCTGCATCATCTCTAAAGTATAATGCAGCGCTATTCCAAAATTAATAGCTTTCAAATCTTCTTCATCCTGACGCTCCAAAGCGAGTAAATCACTCTGTGTTCCATAATATATGTTTTCGTAAATAAACTTTTTATGCACTTGAGGCATACTTTTGGCTTTACATGTAGAGCGTAATGTGCCAAAACTACTATCATGTAAATCAAGCAATTCAAAACTAGAATCTTTCAATTTTTGAATAATTATAAGGTTTTCTCTGGCCCTGGTAAAAGCAACATAGAGTGCATTTAAGCTGTCTTCTCTGACAAGTTTTTTCTCTTCTTCAAGGGCATAAGCATAATCATTGTCTATAAGTTCTCTATTTTTTGTTCGTAAAAAAAGATTTTGTAATTTGATACCTTTATAATTGTAAATAATAGTATCTCGTGATGGGGGTGCATTTTTCAGTCTGTCCATCACAATGACATGCTCATACTCCAAGCCTTTTGATTTGTGCACAGTCAAAACCCGCACACCACTAATGTCAGTAGCCGCCGCAGAGACATCTAGTCTTTCATATTCAAACAAAAGTGCTTCAATATCCGCATAATTAGAAACCACACTTAAAAAGCGAATCAGATGAAAATCATCTGCAAAGAGTTTATACTCTTCTATACATTTTTTGACAACATCAAGCAGTTTTATACTGTTGAAATCCACCGCACGAATTATGCTCACCTCCTGCTCTATCAGGGAAAAAAAGTTATGTTTGTATAGTTCTTCTTTAAAATAGAGATATTTCAAATACTCTAAAATAGCTTTGACGCTTCTTTGATTTATCAGCTTTGTTGTTGTCTCTGTTACAACTTCTATATTTTGTACTTCAAGCGTATTCTTTATTGCTTGCCCATCACTGTTTGTTGCACATAAAATTGCTATGTCATTCACATCCGCACCCAAGACAAGCAAGCGTTTCACTTGAGTGGCAAGCTCTACTAAAAGCTCATCATTTGCAATCACTTCAACATAACCACCTTTCGCCTCTTCGCGTACAAGTTGTGGTGTATAATTTTTTATTTTATTCGTAAAAACAGTATTCACAAATTCTATAACTTCTTTTTGCGAGCGGTAATTTGTCAACAATTTTTTTACTTCGGTACGATTTTCTTTAACAACTTCGCCAAAAAGCGCAGAAACACCTCCACGAAAACGGTAAATGGACTGTTTCACATCCCCGACAAAGAAGAAACTACCCTCACTGCAAATACCCTCACCTGAAGTTATCTCCGCAATAAGCGGTTTTAAAATTTCATACTGCAAGACACTGGTGTCTTGAAACTCATCCAAAAGCATATGCTCAATTGTCGCATCAAGCCGAAAATATAAAAATTCACTCTCATTTAATCGATGCAGTATCTCATACACAAGCAGTGTCACATCAGAAAAACTCAGCTCACTCTCATCTATATAAAGGGCTTTTTTCGCTTTTTTATAGACATCTACAAGTTCATTCAGGGCATAAAAAAAGTTCTGTTCTTTTGCCTTTGCATGTGCTTTAATGGCATTTTGGATTACATGTAACTGTGTATCCATTTCAGGTGTAAAACACTTCTTAAAGACCCAGTAGTTTAGACTCTCTTTATAACCCCAAGTTTTTGCCTTAAGCTCCTCAAAATTCTCTGCAATCACGGCTTTTTTCAATGTCGGCGAAGCCTCTTTACAATTTGCTATAATATTTTGCAAAATTCCAAGAGCTTGCATTGCCTCGTGTTCAAATTCTTTTGTTCCTCTTTTTTGAAATTGTAAATGTGAGAGTTCCTCTTTTTTAAGATAAAAATCATCAAGAAGCTGAAATATATCACTGACGCGTTTTTTCGATTCCAAAGAGAGATTTATAAGTGTGGCTCGTTTGTTTGCAACACTTACCTCTTTTAAAAAGCGTGACATAAGCTTGATTTCATGCTGGGCATTTGCCGTTGAAAAATCCGGCATTAAAGAAGCATACAAAGAGAACTTTCGTAAAATCTGAGCAAAAAAGCTGTCTATGGTCATAATCTTCGTATGAGCATTCAAAAATTCGGCTAAAATTTTCGCTCGTTTTGCCAAAATCTCTTTTTCAGACATCCCGCACTCTTTAGCAATTTCAAAAAGTTCCGTACGCGATTCCAATGCTTCTAAAGTCTCAACTATACGCTCACTCATCTCAGTAGCCGCTTTATTTGTAAAGGTCAGTGCTAAAATCTTTGAAGGCTCTGCTCCTTTAAAAAGTAGCGAAAGATAGCGAACCACAAGCATAAAAGTTTTTCCACTTCCAGCACTTGCTTCGTATGCCAAATTATTTACAAATGTCATGAGGCTCTCCCGCAGATAATTGCATATTCACAAAATTGGCAGGGCTTTGTCTCTTCACATTTTTCAAAATTCACACTCTCAATGCTTAGCAAATCTTTGATATGTGACTTCAAAATTGCAAGCTTTTCTTCTAAAAAGCTCTCGGGCACTATGCGTGACTCTTTCAAATCATAAAACCCGCAACTCTGTACATTTCCAAACCCTCCGGCTAAAAGATAATAAAATTCAAGCTGAAAATCAGTTGCATCCGTAAAATTATTTTTGTTGTAAAGTGTATAAGAGCCTGTTTTATAATCAAGAACTTCTATAAGATTTTCTTTTTTATCTATTCTGTCGATTTGACCGACGATTTTCATGCCTGCAAAAGTCGTCTCCAAAAGTTCTTCTGTTTTGAACACTTTGTAGCCTTTTTGAAATCTTTGTATCTCAGCTTCCACAAAAGGTTCAAGACGCTTTTTTTGCATTGCCACAAGATACTTATCAAGTTCGCTCTCTCCACAAAACTCATCAAGTGCTCTGTTTATATCTTTTTTGAGTCTTATCACATCCGTATAAGCATTTTGCTTTTCATAGACTGCTTTTAATGCACTGTGCACTACATTACCAATCTCATACTCTTGTGGCATATCTTTTGGAATTTCATGGTTTTTTATATGTTGCATATATTTATAGTAATATTTGCGTTTACATGTAAGGAATGTTTTGAGTCTTGTTGCTGAGAGTGGCACATTTTTGAAGCTGTATTCTTGCACAATTTCTTCTTCTTTTTTTGGCTGTTTTTTTGTTCTCTCAAAGAGGATGTCCGCATAATCAAGCTCACTATATAGATTGTTCTTTTTTATGCCGAGTTGTTTTAAAAACCTAGAACCGTTACTTTGTTCTGAGCTGACATAAGAAATTGCCACCTCTTTTGAGCGTACTATAAGCATCTCATAATAATGTTTTTGAAGGTTTTCTCTATCACTCATCGTCGGCAACGAAGCAGTTTTTCGTATTTGTGTATTTAAAAACATATCTTTGTCACTGCGTTTTGGAACATTTTTATCATCAAAATCTATGATAATTACCGCATCAAAATGCACACTTCTTGTTTCAAGCACACCCATTACCGTAACTTTTCCTCCGCGTACATCATCAAGCGTTCTTGCACACAGGCGTTGCATAAAAATATTTAGGAGTGATTTTATGTTCATGTCTAGCATAAAGGGGAGAATTTTCTCAATTTTATGCAATTCTTCATCAAATATTTTTTTTTCTTGTTTACTCTTAATAAAAGGAATTATTTTATTCATTTGCATCATAAAATCAATTTCTGAAATTTTTTTATAATAAATAGCGTGAATAATTAAAAAGAGTTGATCACCGACTCTTTGCGCACGAGCTTCATTCTCTTTTGAGTCTTGTTCTATTGCACTTATTGTGGCATTTATTTTGGTGTAGAGTACAGAGTGACGAAAAGAATCCCCCATCGCAAAGTTCAAATTACATTTTTCATCAAAACTTTTTAGTAAAGGTGCCATAGCTTCATTGGGTAAAATTACGGCAATATTTTCTGGGTTATAGCCTTTTTGCACAAACTCATAAATTTTTTGTTGTACAAAGGCAACCTGCAAAAGCGATTCGCTAAAACTGTTACATGTAAGCCTATAATTTTTTTGAATTTTCTCTTTTGAGAGTATCGTTATGTCATTCAAAGAGAGTTCATATATAAATCCAATTTCTACATCAAACCCGAGTTTGTTCAGTTTGTTTTGCATCTTTTCATTAAAGCGTGTTGCCCAAAAATGAATTGTTATATTGGTAAATTCTTGTGCTTTTTGCAAAAGTTCTAGCTCAAAGTTTGTTAAATGTCCATCCAAATAAATCAAGATATTTTTTTGTGTTTTTATATAAGCTTCATTAAAATCGTAGAGCTTCGGTAAAAATATTTTATCAAGCAATTTCTTTTCATTGCATAATTGTTCATAGCGTTTATAAAGCTCCTGCAAAATAGTAATGTGTTCTTCATATTCTGCATAGACATCGGCATGTGTAAGTAAGTTTATATCATACAGTTCAGCACTCAACTCTTCAAAAAATTTAAATATATAAGAACTATTTTTAGTGAAAGTAAAAAAGTTTCTTTCAATTTGTAGATTTGCAAAGCCCTTAAAATCTGATGCTTCAAGTAAAAGCAGTATTCTGCTCTCTTCATCTATAAATTTATAACCTTTAACAAGTGCAAGTTTAGAAATAAAATCACTCATAGTGATGTAGTTGGGTAAAAAAAGGGTGTGACACTCTTGTTCCAATTGCTCATGACGAATGGCACGAGCAGAGGGGAGAACTATGGTTTGCTCGTCCATTACCTAGTAAGTTATTGCTTCCGCGGCTTGAATACTTTTGTCATTTTTTATGCGAGTATCTGTCTTAATATTATAAAATCTACTATCTTTACCAACATTTACTTTTAACATAAAATTCCATCTTCCAACTTTAGGAAATTTTATATCTTTAAAGACATATTCTCCATTTTCAAACACAGGGTTTTTAAGTGTTTTTGTATAAGTATCAACTTCTGGTCGGCTCATTACCAAAATCATATTGGCATTTTTAACAGGTACACCATCAACAGAGGTAAGTAAATATTTCACATCACATCCCTCTTTTTTTAATTGTTCAGTGACATATTTTAACTTATACTTTTTGTCAAATTTTATTCTTGATTTTATTAAATCATTTGCTTTTTCATCAGCATTTTGGTACTTAGTCATATAGTCATCACTCGGCTGTATATCGGCTTTTCCTGTCTCTATAATAGTCCACACACCAAGCAAAAAAACACAGCTTATTGCTATTCCAATAATATAGGGCCAATGTTTACCACTTTCTAAAATTTTCATCTTTATGCCTCATTTTATAAATTCTTCTTTTGATTAGCATTACTATAGCATATAAAATCAAACTGTAAAATAATAACTTCACATAAAACAAAGATGTTTGGTTCGCATCACTATCAAAGCCATGTCCTAATGTCACACCTTTTGCTTTTGCAATCTGTTGTGCTATATCTAAATAGCCATTAAACATTGCAGCTGCATATTTTCCAGTGATATTACCTTTTTTTGCTTTACCCCCTAAAAGAGGAAGAATAGTCCCTCCCGTATTAGTCATAATACGCTTAATATCATCCCAACTTCTTGCATAAAATGCTGCCATCATAAAAGCCTGTACATAAGATGTAACAGGACTAAGTATCTGCTTTTTATCAAAATATTTATATAAAGATTTATTGTTAGCTTGTATATCTACTTCTTTATTCATCTCTGAAAATGTCAATAATACTGTAGGCGTATGAAATTGAGACAAAATACTCTTTTCATAATCATACATAGTAGCGTTTTGAGGTATCTCTTTGATCATTAAAAGCTTCAAAGATATTCCTGTTTTTTGATAAAGTGCACTTCCTAATGCTTCTACTTCTTCACTAAACTTAGGCTTATGAATCACTTCATCTTTATATAAATATTCTGCAAATAAATGTGTTTGAAGCAATAATATGAGGGTGAGGGCATAAAGCCCTCTTGTTAAAGTTTTCAACAAACTTCCTAACCAATAAAAAGATGATTAGGAGTTACAACTGCCCAAAGAGTATATACGGCCATTATTACAAGACCCCAAGAAAGAATTTTTTCCATCATTGTCTCCTTATTTTACAGTTACAATGTGATCAGACATTTTAGAAGTAGTATGCCCACTTCCAAAACCTATGCCAGAACCAATTGTTTTTTCATTAACTAATTTATAGTAATTTTGTGCATTTACATGTTGAACTTTTACAGCATTAATACTTAAAAAGACCAACATTGCCAACAATATACTAAGAGCTATTAAACCGCCAGTCAATCCATTAAGTGCCCAAACATTTCTATTTTCATTCATGTTATTCTCCTTTACTTAAGCTCATAACATAAGCAGCGACAGCTTCTTTTTGTTTTGCATTAAGTCTATCCATAACAGGCATTGTACCAATAGCAGCAACTTTTCCATAGCTTAATACATTTACAAGTAGTTTTGTATTCCAAGTAGCTATATCTGGAGCCATACCTACTACACCTTTTCCATCAGGACCATGACACATAGTACATGTACCAGCAAATACTTTTGCCCCTGCACTATTTTTATCTTTTAATCCACCTGCAACATATTTAGCAACTGCATCAATCTCTATATCAGTAATAGGTGCATAATTGTTGTTAGCATTCATCAAACCTGTGCGATCTGGCATAGTTGCTTCACTTCCAAGTAATTTACCAGTAAGTCCATGGTTGATTGCATATTTAACGCTTTTTTCTGAAATTCTTTGATTTAAATCTGCGGCATCAATTTCACCATTCCCATCAGCGTTTAAACCATGACAAGCAACACATTCAACCAAATAAACAGATTCACCCATATTTACAAGTTCATCACCCTTAATATTAGCATATTTTTTATCAAACTGTTTGTTAAGTGTTGTCACTTCTTCATTATACTGTCCAATCTGAGAAAAGGCATTTACCGGATACCCGATTGTAAAATACCACATACCCCAAATCATTGTTCCTAAAAATATAATTGCCCAACCAAATGGTACTGGATTCTTATATTCACCTATGTCATCCCATGATTCATCTGCCAATTCACCAGTTGCTTGCTCTACTTGCATTTGATGAACATATTTAATAACAACAAACACAGTAATCACAACTAATGCTGCTGCTCCTGCAATTGCAAGAATATTGACGATATCACCACTCAAACCATTTTTCAGGTACTTTAACACATATGCCGTTGCACCTAACATGGCACCAGCTATGATAATTCCCCAAAGATAAAGCTTATTCATATATCTCTCCTATTTTTCTTTTTCATCTGACATAGGTTTAACCGGAGTATCATCTATATCATCCTTTAACGCCATATTACTGTAGTGCTCATAATCGATACCAGAAGAATCTTTTCTTTTTGTATACAAATGATAGATGTAGGAGTAACTTCCTACAACTAAAAATATAATCAAAAAGAAATACGCATATGGTGCATATTCATAAAAATTCACTACAATCCTTTCTTATTTAAGACAGTTTAAATATGCAATTAAAGCTACTATCTCAGGAACTTCACCCCGCGCAACTGCATCTTTAACATCTTGATTTTTCATTTTTGCTGCAACTTTTTTCGCTTCAGCAAGAGCCATAGCATGTGCACCTGCAACTGATTTTGCCATTTTAATAACTACAGTTTTACCATCTTTGGTAGGCACTGGTTTGTTATATGGCACACCAAAAAATTCTGCATTTGTTAATTGTGTAGCATATGCAGTATCTATGTCAACTTTATTTGTAAACAACCATGGATATGCTGGCATAATAGAACCTGGAACAATTTTAGCAGGATTCATCATATGATTTTCATGCCATTCTGTTGTTCTATAATTACCTACACGGTGTAAATCTGGACCAGTTCTTTCAGAACCCCAAAGGAATGGTCTATCGTAAGCATATTCCCCACTTAAAGAGTAGTGACCATAACGGTCAGTTTCAGCTTTAAACGGACGAATTAGCTGTGAGTGACAAGAGTTACAACTATTTTTGATGTAAACATCACGACCCGCTTGTTCGAGCAAAGTTACTGGTTTTGTACCAATAACAGGACGAGAAGCCTGTGCAAAGTTTGGAACGATCTCAACCAATCCGGCAAACGCAATTGTAACAAACACACCTACAGAGAAAAGAAATGGGTGTTTTTCTAACCAATGAAACATAATATAATCCTCCCTTTCTTAAGCGCCCATAGGCGAAGCATTTTGTAATTCAGACTCTTCCACAGGACGAGACGACATAGTTTTGTAAATATTATACGCAAACATTAAGAAACCAGTTAAGTATAACAATCCACCAACACCACGCAACGCATAGTAAGGGTGAAGTACATTTACAGTATCCATAAATGAATATGCTAAGTTACCAAATTCATCATGAGCTCTCCACATCATACCTTGCGTAATACCTGCAATCCACATAGAAGTAAAGTATAAAACAATACCTAAAGTTTGGATCCAGAATTGTGCAGCCATAAGACCTTTAGAGTACAACTCGCGTTTAAACACACGAGGAGCCATATGGAAAAGTGAAGCGATAATCATAAAGCCAACCCAACCAAGAGTACCATCATGAACATGACCTACAATCCAGTTGGTAAAGTGTGCAATCGCATTTACAGATTTGATAGCTTGAATAGGACCTTCTAATGTTGAGAACATATAAAAAGTTGAAGCAAGTACCATAAACTTAATGAGTGGTGATGCCGCAACTTGTTGCCATTCGCCCTTCATTGTAAGAAGCATATTGATCGCTGAACCCCAAGATGGTAAAATAAGAACTATAGAGAAAATAGACCCCATCGTTTGTACCCAGTCAGGAACAGTTGAATAAAGAAGGTGGTGACCACCAGCCCAAAGATATACAAACATTAAACCCCAAAATGAAAGTAAAGACAATTTATATGAATAAATCGCTTGACCAGACTCTTTTGGTAAAAAGTAGTAAATCATAGCAATAATAGGCACAGTGAATACAAATGCAACTGCATTGTGTCCATACCACCATTGTACTAGTGCATCATTTGTACCTGCATACATAGAAATAGAATGGAACCAATCACCAATATTTGTTTCTCCAATTGGAGATGTTGCTAGCATTGTAGGTATTTCCATATTATTAAACAAGTAAAGCATACCAACGCCTAAGAAAGTAGCAATATAATACCAGATAGAAATATATAATGACTTCTCACGGCGAATACCGATAAGACCGAATATACTTACACCCCACAGCACCCACACAACTACAATGGCAATATCTACAGGCCATTCAAATTCTGCGTACTCTTTTGATGAAGTATATCCCATAAATAGTGATACAACAGCTGCTGCAACACCAAGCACATATAACCAAAATTGAAGTTTACCAATAAACATCAAAAATTTAGATTCAGCCATAGATACTTTAAGTACCCTTTGACCAACATAATACCAAGTAGCAAAAATACCACTTACTGTAAAACCAAATGCAACACTATCTGTGTGCAATGGACGAAGACGACCGAATGCCGTATATTCTGCAATTGTATGTCCAAAGATTGTGTTCAATCCTGGAAATGCAAGTTCAAATGCAATAAATACACCGATAGTCATGCCAACAATTCCTAAAACAATTGTTGTTAACATGAACATCTTTGCAACCGTATAGTCGTACTCTAATGGACGATTCTCCATATATAGCCTCCTTAAGATTCAAAGCAATTACGTCTCTTAAATGCATCACCACACTTAAAAAACTAATCAACAGTTGTATATTAGCAATAGATTTGTTTAATCTATCTTAAAAGTGACATAAAAATGACACTTTTTTTAATATTATTCTAAAAGGAAGCAATTAATTAGGAAATATGTGTTTAACATAAGAAAATAACGAAAGAAGAGAGAGTTTTATCTTTTTATCAAAGATAAAAACTCATTGAATATATATCGGCTCTCTCTAGGGCCGGGGGAAGCTTCAGGATGATGTTGTACGGAGAATACAGGAGCATCATTGTAATATAACCCCTCAATAGTTCCATCAAAAAGATTTATATGCGTGACTGATGCAATTTCTACAATACTATCAGGAACATTGTAATTATGATTTTGTGCCGTTATCTCAACAAGACCTGTTTTTTCATTTTTTACAGGATGATTCCCACCATGATGTCCGAATTTTAATTTAAAAGTATCGTATCCGTGAGAAATTGAAAGTAGTTGATGCCCTAAACAAATACCAAACATCGGTATTTTTGCAGCTATAAGCTTTTTAATTTGTTCTTGTTCACGCTTGAGGACAAGTGGATCACCCGGACCGTTTGATAAAAAAACGCCGTCAATAAGTTTTGCTTGATATTTTTCTATTAAATCTTCTGCAATAAAATCATTGGGTACAACTTCTACTTCTATGCCGGCATTCACAAGTTCATTTAAAATATTACGCTTGACACCAAAATCTATAGCTACAATTTTTGCCTGAGCTTTTGGCGGCTCATCATACTTAAACTCTCTGTATGAAAATGTACTTGAGCTATGCGTATATGCTTCTTTTGTACTCACCTGCTCAATGTAATTGACATCTTCTATGCGAGGGGTATTTTCAAGAATTTTTTTCAATTCTTCCTTATCGCTTATTTGAGTTGATGCAACCATCATCATAGAACCTTCACTCCGAAGCATTTTTGTTAAGTATCTTGTGTCAATATCACAAATACCCATCACATCATTGTCAATCAAAAAGTTATGCAATGAATTTTGGGCTCGAAAATTTGAATATCGTCCTTGATATTTTCTTACTATCATTCCTTTAGCATGTGCCTTTGTACTTTCCATATCTTGTTCATTCACACCAACATTTCCGATTTCAGGCATTGTAAAAGTGACAAATTGACCTGCATAAGAAGGGTCACTCATTATTTCTTGGTACCCACTCATAGATGTATTAAAAACTATTTCTCCAACTTCGGTTTTATCTGCACCAAAACTATTTGCTTCTAAAAAGGTGCCGTTTTCCAAGTATACCCATGCTTTTTTTAATGAACTATTCATGTGCTTACTCCATTCCTCTTTTCATTAATTCTTCTCTATAAAGTTTTTCATGTAAAATTTCAAATTCATCCGTTCCAGGAATAAATTTTCTTTTGTACGAACGAATTTTATCCATTACCGCATCTTCTATTTCAGAAGTGTCAGCAATAAATGAGGTAATAGCATTATATATAATGTTTTTAATACGGTTTTCTGTTACGTCAAAATGAATCAAATCTTCTTCATATAACTCATCAAGTATTTTATGAGAAATATCGGAGTATCGCTCTTCATAATTTAAAATTACATCAAACTCAGGAGCCAATTTTTTCTTAATCATAAAAAACAGTTGTCTCTCATCTGCGAGCATAAATTCTATCTCTTCTTCATTCTCTTCGCAAATTTCATCCACTTTTTCTTCAAGTGCCATCTCTTGTTTTACATTTTCTTCTAATACTTTTTGTGCTTCATACGCGACACTTTCAAGCCCCTTCGTCATTGTAACAGTGCCACTTTTGTTTAAATCAATTGCAATTTTATTTGCGATATGGGGAATAGTTTTGAGTGATATTTTCATAAATTTTGGCCTGCTTATTAATTAAATTTTGATATTTTACAATTATTTAGCTAATAGTTGCGTTAACTCAGATGCTTTTTTGGGATCCATCTTTGTTAATATTTTGCCGACTACTTTTGGCTTTAAAGATTGCAAGATTAATACTGCTTCTTTTGTATCCATGTCTGCAAGTATATTTGCGGCAGGACCCGCTTTCATTTTTGAAAATGTTTGCGAAATTTTACTCATTTTTGTTGATGTAAGCTCTTTTAAAATTCGGGAATTTTTTTCAAGCATTGCTTTAATTGATTTCTCTTTTTTACTTACTTCTTCAAGCTTCGCATTCACAGCGTCCTCGTCTAAAGAGAGTTTTGCCTCTTTTTTTTTCAGTAAATCTTCTGTGGCAGTTTTCAAAGCACTTAATGACTGTTTTTGCTCATCTATTCGTTCTAACTCCACCAAAAGTTCATTTTTTCTCTCTTTAAAAATTTGTGTACATTCAAACAGTTTATCACTGTTTTGCATAGAAAAAAGTACAGAATAGCACAGCGCGAGTAGTAATATATATCTCAAGAAGCTTCCTTATTTTTATTAGTATATGTCATTAAAGCAATCTCATCTAAATCTTTTGCTTCTTTAATTTTTATCTGTTTTAAAGCTTTTTGTATCTCTTCATACTCTAAATATTTATATTTTTCATATTCAATCATATCACATTTAAGTTGTTCTTTTGCCTGTGTCACTTCTGTTTTTGTGTATGTAAGCCACTCTTCATTATGTTTAATTATGGCTCGTTGAGAATCTAAAAGTGCTCTATTTGCTAAAAAATCTGCTATTTTCCCGTGAGTAGGAGGCTCTATGTCTTGTAGAAATGCCAAAGATTCAATGAGAGCTTTTTTTGCATTATGAAGGTTTGCATTTGCTTTTTGTAAAAGACGCTCACTCTTTTGCATGATATTTTTCTTTACATGTACTAAGGAGCTAAAGCGAGTCTTCAAGGTAAATATCCTTATAAAATTATAGTGTCATCTCTCTCTGGTGATGTAGAAATTATACCGACTTTTGTTTTACTAATTTCTTCAATGAGTTTCACATAATCTTGTGCAGAGGCAGGCAATGTGTCAAATGTTCTAGCACCTACTGAGTTATCCCAGCCTTTGAAAGTTTTATAAATAGGTGTTACATTTTCCAAATCAACAGGAACATAATCAATTTCTTTACCCTTGTATTCATAAGCCACACACACTTTTACCTCATCAAATCCGTCAAGTACGTCAAGTTTCATAAGAGCTAGTTCATCGCAACCATTCAAACGACTTGCATATCTTGTAGCGACTGCATCAAACCAACCACAGCGTCTAGCCCTCCCTGTTGTTGTTCCAAATTCATGTCCCTGTTTACCAAGACGCTTTCCATCTTCGCCCATATCTTCTGAAGGAAAAGGTCCATTACCCACACGCGTACAGTATGCCTTGACTATGCCTGTTACTTTTCCTATATCTTTAGCATTCAATCCAAGCCCAGTACATGCACCTGCACTGACAGTTGATGATGATGTTACATATGGATAGGTTCCGTGGTCAATATCTAACATAGTTCCTTGCGCACCTTCAAGCAATACTCGTTTGTTCTCATCATCAAGTGCACGCCATACCATTTGTGTCGTATCTGTAATAAAAGGTGTAAGTTTCTCGCTAAAATCTTTTAGTTGGGCCAAAAGTTCTTCTTTTTGAGGTGCATGTAAATCCATAGCATCAAAAATGGGCTTGTTCTGTTCAAAATAATCTAAAATAGTCTGACATAATTTCTCAGGATTTAAAAGCTCACCCACGCGATGTCCAATACGATTTATTTTATCACTGTATGCAGGTCCTATGCCTTTTCCAGTCGTACCAATAGCTTTATCACCTTTCAAACGCTCTTTTGCCTGATCAATTTGTGCATGATATGAGAGATTTAAATGTGCTTTATCTGAGATATAAAATCGACCTTCAAGCCCTTTAAACTGTTCCATCTCTTTTATAATTGATGATGGAGAAAGTACCACACCATTGCCTACGACATTAATTGCTTTAGGATTTAAAACGCCTGAAGGAATCAAATGCAGTGCATATTTGACACCATCTACCCAGATCGTATGTCCGGCATTATGACCGCCTTGAGAACGACAAACCATGTCATATTCTAATGCAAGTTTATCTACTATTTTACCTTTTCCCTCATCACCCCACTGTATTCCTACAATCACATCCGCTTTATTTGTATACATATTTTCTTTTTTCCTCTTTTTCTATTGCTCTAAGGCTTCGCACAAAGTATCTGTATAAATTGCAAACCCTACAGATGTCAAGTCGGCATTTTTATATCTTCCGCCCCGTGCATATACTTCATTATCTACGATACATCTAAAAAATAACTCATCATAATAAAGCATTTTTGCATAATACATTGGTGCTAAAACAGCATTATCACATCCCGCTTCCGAGCATAAATCTTTCATCTTTTGTAGTTCAATTTTTATAGCCTCAGGTACTTTGTTGATGATATCATCTATCTGCTCTACATATTGCAAATAAACAAGTTCGCTCAACCACTCAACTTTTAGATTAATAAATTTATCAATATTAATATGTCTAAAATCATCTATGCTCAACTCATCAAACATTTCCACTAAAAGTTCAGGAATTTTTATATTTGAAATCTGCATTAAAGGCGTTACATGTAACTGTTCAAAAATTTCCAAAGCAAGTGTAGCTACAGATGAAAGCTTTTTTTCTCCCATAAATTCAACACCTACTTGGTACTGCTCACTAGTCGGGTAAGTAAAAACCGGCTGAATATAAAACCATTTTTTTTGTTTGGTGTTGCTTCCAAGCCTCTTTTGTATAATTCGCACAACATCTATAGTCGAATCTGCACGCAGAGATAAGGCGTTATTTTTCTCATCATTGATGCGAATCAGCTCTTTTTCATCGGCAATACTTTTATGTTGATGATAAGAAAAAATCGGTGTAACAATTTCTTCATATCCATTTGTATCCAGAATAGTACTTGCTACATCTTCTATAAGGCGTTTTACTTTTGCAGATTTGCCAAAGTAGAGTTTAGAACCGTTAGGTATTTCATGTTCAAGTATCATTTATATCTCTTTTTTTTCTAATGCAGTTTTAAAATAGACTTCATTATATACTTTTGAAGCCATCCCTGCATATTCTAAGCGTCCTAAGCGATGTAATATTAACTCTATGGCATTCACAACCCAGATAGACTCATATGGTGCAATGAGTCCCATTTGATTAATACGAAAAATTTTTCCTTTAAGATGATCTTGCCCGCCAGCTACATTTACACCATATTCTTCTTTTAAAGCTGAACGAATTTTTGAGGCATCTTCATCATCAATAGTTGTCATACTTCTTGCAGGAACTTTAGGATAGCTATGTAAACCTATCGCTTCGAGTGCTGCCCTGGTTGCTTTTGCTCGTCTTGCAGTATTACAATACAGCACGCCAATTCCACCCTGTTTTTCTATCATCTCTAAAACTTCCAAGAGACCTATAATGAGTGTTGTAGCAGCAGTGTATGCCGTTGTATTTTGGCGTTGTTTTTTTACTTCACTTGCCAGATTTAAGTAGTATCCGCGTCCTGTTCCCATTTTTTCAATCGCTGCATTTGAAAGACCAACAATTGCAAGCCCTGGGGGAAGCATAAGCGCTTTTTGGCTTCCTGCTAAAAGAGCATCAATATTTGTCACATCAATCGGTTCAACGCCCACAGCCGTAATGCCGTCTGCAATAATCATAATCTCAGGATTAATTGCTTTGACTGCACGGGCAAGTTCTTCAACAGGATGATGCAGTCCGCCTGCACTTTCAGAGATTTGCACAGCAATAGCATCAATATCTTTATTGGCTTTTACCATTGCAACGACCGCTTCAACACTCACAGGCGTATCCCATTCATTTGTAATCTCAACTTGTTTTAATCCGTGTGCTATTGCAATTTTTCCAAATCTTTCACCAAATTTTCCAGAATTGACATTCAACAGTGTATTGTGACAAAGATTAATAACAGCTGCTTCCATAACGCCTGTTCCGCTTGATGCAATCATCACAACTTCATCCGTTTTAAAAAGCTTAAAAAGATGCTTGCGCGTTTTTTCAAAAATTGCTTCAAATTCAGGGGTACGGTGATGCATAGTCTCATCACTCATGGCATTACGAACATTTTGAGGAACTGGTGTAGGACCGGGTGTAAAAAGTAACATATATAATTTCCTATTAGTTTTAGGTTGTTTAAAAATAAAACCTCGTATTATATCGAAATAAGTTTAAATTTTAAAAAGAAGGTTTACTATGACACTTTTCGATTCCATTATTTTAGGTACAATTGAGGGGTTTACAGAATTTTTACCAATTTCTTCAACCGGTCATCTTATTGTAGCAAGTCACTTTTTAGGCATAGACCAGACAAGTGTCACAAAAGCTTATGAAGTTATTATTCAATTTGCTGCTATTTTAGCTGTAGTCTTCAACTACAAAGAAAAGTTTACACTCAAACATATTAATTTATGGACAAAAGTATTTGTTGCGTTTTTACCTATTGGAGTAGTCGGCTTCATTTTCTCTCATCAGATTAAAGCACTTTTTAGCATCAACATAGTGGCAATAATGTTCATTATCGGGGGAATTATATTTTTACTCGTTGAAAAGTTCTACATTCCAAAGGAAAAAAAGCTGACAAAAGATGTCGAAGATGTGACATTTAAACAGTCACTTTGGATTGGATTCGCTCAAATTTTTGCGCTCATTCCCGGAACTTCACGCGCAGGAGCTACAATAATCGGTGCTTTACTAGTTGGCTTAGACAGAAAAGCTAGTGCCGAGTTTAGTTTTTTACTCGCTTTTCCTGTCATGGGTGCTGTCAGCGGATATGATCTACTCAAACATTATCATGAATTTTCATCTGCAAACATTGCAGCTTTAGCAGTAGGATTTATTGTTGCTTTTGTTGTTGCCTACCTTACCATCAAACTCTTTTTAAAGTTTTTAGAAAAATTTACCTTTGTCTCTTTCGGTGTTTACAGAATTATTTTTGGTGTGATACTTCTAACACTATTTAACTAGTGGTACAGTTTTTGCTAAATCTTTCTTGTTAGACATTTTAATGTACAAGGAGATATCATGCAAAGAATTAGCAGATATAACGACCACTTACATTCATTACTACACAAATTAGAAAAAACATTCTATTTGGCAAGTCGTAAATTTTTATAAACTTTTTAAAATTTTACCTGCCAAATGTAAAGCTTGTGAGCGATGAGAGAGTTCTTTTTTAACTTCCTCATCCAATTCGCCAAGTGTTTTTTCATACCCAAGCGGTACAAACATCGGATCATATCCAAAGCCACCCTCTCCTTTTGCCTCAGTAATCGCCTTTCCATGCATCCAACCATGCACAGTTTTTTCAATCTCTTTTGTTACAATTGCAATAGCAGCCGTATAATGTGCAGGAGAATTTGTAACACCCTTTGCTCGAATATCTTGCATGAGTTTTTTTAAATTCTCTTTGTCATCTGCATCTTTACCACCGTATCTTGCACTGTAAATTCCCGGTGCACCATTGAGAATATCAACACTTATGCCACTGTCATCAGCCAAAACAACTGCATCTTCTTCACCCAAAGCTTTATATACTGCCCTTGCTTTTATCAGTGCATTTTCTTGAAAAGTATCCGCATCTTCCACTATTTCAAATTCATCTATCAATTCAGTGTAGGGTATGACATCATACTCTTTGCAAAGTGCTTTTATCTCTCTAACTTTGCCTTTGTTAGAGGTTGCTAAAACTAATTTCAAATTTTATTCCTTAAATTATCTTTTAAATTATTTATTTTATCTTTTGCAAATCAATTATAAATAATAGTTGCTCTATAATTGCAAAATTATACTATAAAACAAAAGGATTTATATGTTCAAAAAAGTTTTCCCCCTCTCAAGTATTCTTTTTCTTAGATTTTTAGGGCTCTTTCTGGTTTTACCAGTTCTTTCGGTGTATGCATTGAGTTTAAAAGGTGCTACACCTCTTTTAGTCGGTATTATTGTTGGTGGTTATGCGCTCACACAAGCAGCATTTCAAATACCATTTGGTTCTATGAGTGATAAAATAGGAAGAAAACCTACACTCTTTATAGGGCTTGTTATTTTTATGATTGGTTCTTTAGTTGCCGGATATGCAGATAATATTTATATCTTAATGCTTGGTCGTTTTTTACAAGGTGCCGGTGCTATCGGTTCTGTTGTTGTTGCTATGATTGCTGATTTAGTTGAAGAAAAAACAAGAGGGCATGCTATGGCAATTATGGGTGGCTTTATAGCAATGAGTTTTGCAGTTGCTATGGTGGCAGGACCGGTAATCGGTGGTATTTACGGTGTTAATAATCTATTTTACATCACAGCAGGGCTTTCTTTACTTGCTATGGTTCTTCTCTTTACAAAGGTACCTACACCTCCAAAAATCATACATATTTATAATAAAAAAGCAAAAGTTTCAGAAATCTTAAAAGATAAAAATCTTCTCAATATGATTATTGTCGATTCCATGCAAAAAGGTCTAATGACTATGGCATTTGTTTTAATTCCTATCTTTTTAACACATGCCACCTATCATTTTGACTGGGCAAAAACAGATTTATGGGAAGTATATGTTCCGGCAATGATAGCAGGGATTTTGGCTATGGGTCCAGCAGCAATTTTTGGTGAAAAATATAATAAACCAAAAACAGTATTTTTAATTTCCATTGTACTTTTTATAGCATCTTTTACAATGATGGGTCTTACAAATTCTAGTCTTGTTTTTATATTTGGTGTTGTTTTCTTCTTTATAGCATTTAATATGATGGAACCTTTAGTACAATCGATGATAAGTAAATTTGCTAAAGTACATCAAAAAGGAACTGCTTTAGGTGTCGCAAATACTGCTGCATATCTTTCTACATTTGTGGGAGCAATGATTGCCGGTATTATGATAGGAGAAGCAAGTAGAAGTACGATAGGCATAACAATTGCAGTTATTGCATCTATCTGGTTTATTTGGATGTTAATTAGATTTGAAAATCCAACAAAACATGAATTTTTATTTATACCTATAGCAGATGTCAATATGGATAAATTAAAGAATCTTGAACATGAGCATATTGCAGAATGGTATATTAATGACACAGAGAAAGTTGTTGCAATTAAGTATGTAAGTGAGCATCTGAGCGAAGATGAGATTAAACCTCAGATATTGAAATAAAAGACATCACGCATTTAGCGTGATATCTTTTTACTCTTTAAGCTGTTCTAAATCTACATCATCAAATTCCTGACGAAGAGGAATAATAATACTCACCACAATTAAAAAAATTCCAAAAACAAGTACTACTAAATTTTCATGCCCGTGGAAATAAGAAACTAAGGTTGTTTTTCCTAAACTCTCACCCATAATTTTTTTAAAAAAATCATAATAAAGTGTAAAAACGAGACCACCAAAAACTCCACCTATCGCACCTACAAGCACATCTATTCGTCCCTCGGCAATAGAAACAGGACCTGTTCCTGGACATTTACCTAAAATAGCCATTGAGATACCAAAAAGTGTACCACCAATAATAAGCCCGCCTAAAATTATAGGTTTTGGATGATATGAAGCAACCCCTGCCTCAACCATAAAATATAGCCCGATAGATGCCAACCCTATTGCTAAAAAAAGCATTTTAGGAACAACTGTATCTCTAAGCATTGCAAAACCGGCAATTTTTTCAAACTTATCTACCCTACTATATTGAATAAGGACACCAAAGAAAAGTCCAATCAAAAAGACAACAAGAACAGAACCGTGAGTCTCATTTGCTACCGTTGTAAACATATTTAAAATTCTATCAAACATCATTTGCCTCACTTTTATAAAATAGTTTTCCGGTTACAACAATACTAAGTAAAACTACTCCGCCAAAAATCATACTACTTACAGCAGTTTGTGCCATTCCACTTAAAAAGTGCCCACTTGTACATCCTCCAGCTAAACGAGCTCCGATGATGAGGAAAAATCCACTAATAAAACTCCAAATAAGTCGTGAGATTACTGAAGAATTTTTATATTTTTTCCAGGCTGTCGGCATAATACTCAAACGAAAAGTTTTTGTTACAAATACAGAAGTTAAAAAACCACCCGTTAATGCACCTAAGAGCATAACGCCTTCCCAAGCACCGGCAAAATGTACTTCCTTGAGGTAAGGATATTTTTGAGGGCTTAAATCAAAAAGTATTCCTGCAAAGTAAGGTACATAAGTTGATGCACCAAAAGGTCTGCTTGCTCCAAATACTGAAAATGTAAAAAGTACAAGCAGAGCCATTAAAATTCCAGCTAGCCACCATGGCATTCGTCTAATCATAATAATCCTTATAAGTTAAATTACATGGAATTATAATACTTTTTTTGTTAATGGATGATTAGTAAAAGGGGCGATGCCATTAAGTTGAGCTTTTTCGGAACCTAGGTTCCGAAAAAGTTACTTCACTTAATGGCGTTGGGTAGGATAATAAAGTATGTTTAGTACATACTTATTTTTGTGGAACAACATACATATTGTAGTAGCGTCCTTCAAACTTTGGTGGCTTATCCATTACAGCGATGTCTTCAACCATAGGCCATACCTGTAAAAGGACTTCTTTAGCCGCTTCTGGATGTGCCATCTCACGACCGCGTAAAAATACTCTGAATTTTACATGAAAACCTTTTTCAAGGAACTCTCGTGCATGTTTCACCTTATATGCTACATCATTTTCCGCAATTTTCACAGAGAGTTTAATCTCTTTAACAACGATTTTCACTTGATTTTTTCGTTGCTCTTTGAGCTTTTTTTCTTCTTGGTATCTAAACTTCCCATAATCCATGATTTTTGCAACAGGTGGCTTGGCATTTGGGGCAATCAACACAAGGTCTAAGCCTAATTCATTTGCTTTTGTCATAGCTTCATCAGTAGAGATGACGCCTAAAGACTCACCTCCATCTACATTACATCTCACCTCTGGAACACGGATGTCATCATTCATGATGACGCGGTCTTTGTTTTTACTCAAAAATTTACCTCATTTATTTTAGTTTGTATAAGCTTCAAGAATTCCTCTTCACTTAAGTTGTACTGCTCTCTAGTTCGTCTATCACGAATAGCAACTGTTTTATTTTTTATCTCTTCATCCCCAATGACAACTATCATGGGAACACGAGTTTTTTCTGCAGTTCTGATTCTTTTATTTAAAGAATCATTCTTCACATAAATTTCACTATCGGCATTAATATCAATAAGTTTATCTGATAATAGCTTAGCATATTCTTTATGTGTTTGGGCAACTGGAATAATTGCTACCTGTGTAGGCGATATAAACATCGGAAATTCTCCGGCGTAATGCTCTGTCAAAATCCCAATAAAACGCTCAAATGAACCCAAAATAGCACGGTGAATCATTACCGGCTGTATTTTGTCATTCTCTTCGCCGTTGTATTCCAAATGAAAACGCTCAGGAAGATTAAAATCTAACTGAATTGTTCCACACTGCCACTCACGACCAATGGCATCGGTAATTTTAATGTCGATTTTTGGTCCGTAAAATGCCCCACCACCCTCATCTATCTCATAAGCAAGTTCATTTTTATCCATCGCATTTTTGAGTGCCTGTGTAGAAATTTCCCATACTTCATCACTTCCAACAGCTTTCTCAGGTTTTGTGGAAATCATCATTTTGTAATCAAATTCAAAAGTTGACATAATTTTATCGACGAAATCAACCACTTCAATAATTTGTTCTTCAATCTGATCAGCACGACAGAAAATATGTGCATCATCTTGGGTAAATTCACGAACACGAAAAAGTCCGTGCAAGGCACCCGTCATCTCATGACGATGCACAACACCATATTCAAAATATTTAATCGGCAAATCTCTGTAAGAGTGTAGCTCATCTTCATATACTTTGATATGACCGACACAATTCATAGGTTTTACACCAAATTCCAGCTCATCAATATGCGTAAAATACATATTTTCACCATAATTTTGATAATGCCCTGATGTTTTCCATAAATCGGAACGCAACATCTCGGGACCGCGAACAGGTTGATATCCGCGTTTTCTATGTGCTTTAAAAAGTAATGATTCTAGTCTTGCACGCAGACGCCCACCGGCAGGCAACCAGATAGGAAAACCGGCACCAACTTCTTCACGGAAAGTAAAGAGTTTCATCTCATTACCCAGTTTACGATGGTCGCGTTTTTCAGCCTCGGCTAACATTGTCATATGTTCTTTGAGTGCCTCTTTTGTTGCAAACGCTATACCGTATATACGCGTAAGCATCTCATTTTTAGAATCTCCACCAAGATAAGCACCTGCAATTTTTGTAAGTTTAAAGTAACGAATCAATCCGATATTTGGCAAGTGTGGACCACGGCATAAATCTTCAAATTCACCCTGTTTATAGATACTTACCGTATCACTTGGAATGCGTTTCATCACTTCAAGTTTTAGATGGTCATCTTTAAATTTCTCTTTTGCTTCATCCATAGAGATTTCATACTTCTCTATCAGGTATTTTTTCTTTGCAAAAGAGAGCATTTGTTTCTCAATTTTCTTTAAATCACCCTCACCAATTTCAGCAGAAGTTTTAAAGTCATAGTAAAAGCCCTCTTTGACAACAGGTCCGACATAAAATTCAGCATCAGGATAGAGTGATTTAATAGCCTGTGCCATAAGGTGAGCCGTTGAGTGACGCAGAATTTCTAAAGATTCAGGAGAATTATCAAGATGAATTTGTTCGCCTTCAAATCCACACTCTTTTGCTGTTTGCGTATCAATAATCTCACCATCTTTTTTTATAGCAATTTCATTCAAAATATATTTTCCTTCTTATAATTCAGTTTTTAGTACGGCACCGTTTGATGCATTAGATACTAACAGTTGGTAACGCTTCAACCATTTTGATTTCACTTCATTTTTATACGGTACATAATGATCTTTTCTTTTTGCCAACTCTTCACCATCTACATGTAACTGTAGTATATGTTTATCAACATCAAGTTCTATCTCATCACCGTCTTCTATTAAAGCGATAAGTCCACCCTCAGCCGCTTCTGGAGAAACATGCCCAATTGAAGCACCTTTTGTAGCCCCTGAAAAACGACCGTCAGTAATCAACGCAACACTCTCACCCAATCCCATACCCTGAATAAGTGCAGTCGGTGCAAGCATCTCTTGCATACCCGGACCGCCTTTTGGACCCTCGTAACGAATCACGACAATATTACCGGGGTTGACTTTATGTGCCATAATTCCGGCTATAGCTTCTGCTTGCGAGTTAAAGCAAATCGCCGTCCCTTTGAAGTGTCTCATACTGTCAACAATACCGGCAGCTTTAATAACCGCACCCTCTGTTGCAAGATTACCAAAAAGAATAGAAAGCCCCCCGACAGGAGAATATGCATGCTCATTCGTATGAATAATAGACAAATCTCTAATCTCGGCATCTTTAATTCTCTCACCCAAAGTCTCCCCTGTAATAGTAAGCGCATCAAGGTTTAGAACATCATTACCTCTGTTAGAAACCTCTTTCATAACCGCATTAACACCACCGGCATCATCAATATCTTTCATATGAACAGTTGTTAATGATGGAGAAATTTTAGCTATATGTGCTACTTTTTCCGCTATTTTATTGATATTTTCTATTTTATACTCTACATCTGCTTCTCTGGCAATTGCCAACATATGTAGCACGGTATTTGAACTACCACCCATTGCCATATCGACAACAAATGCATTATGCACTGCTTTTTCATTTAAAATATTTTTGAAGTTGTATTTTTCGTTATTTTCCATTTTTGCAAGCTCAACGATGCGTTTTGCCGCCTTTTTTACCATCACAATCCTCTCCGGTGTCATTGCAAGTACCGTTCCATTGCCTGGTAGTGCAATACCCATCGCTTCACAAAGAGTATTCATAGAGTTTGCCGTAAACATTCCCGAACAACTTCCTCCCGATGGGCAGGCTTCACACTCTATTTCATGTAACTCTTCTTCACTCATTTTTCCGTCATTAAATTGCCCGACCGCTTCAAATGCCGTTGACAAATCAATAGGTGTTCCGTCTTTTTTATGACCTGCAGGCATAGGACCGCCTGAGACAAAAATAGTAGGAACATTTACACGAAGTGCACCCATAATCATACCTGGAACAATTTTGTCACAGTTAGGAATACAAATCATTGCATCAAGTTTATGCGCATTCATAACAGTTTCAATAGAGTCTGCAATAATCTCGCGCGAAGGCAAAGAATACAGCATACCATCATGTCCCATAGCAATCCCATCATCCACACCGATAGTGTTAAAAACAAAAGGAACTCCTCCTGCCTCGCGAATAGCTTCTTTTACAATTTCACCATACTCATGTAAAAAAAAGTGTCCGGGAATAATATCAATATAAGAGTTCGCAATCCCGATAAACGGTTTGTCAAAATCTTCATCTTTTAATCCTGTTGCCCGTAACAATGAACGATGAGGCGCTTTATCAAAGCCCTTTTTAATAATATCACTTCTCATAAAAAATCCCTATATAGTAGTTTACATCTTTAAATATGAATGCGATTATAGCACTTTTTTTCTATTTTTAACTAAAAACTCTTTACAAAGTAAAAAAAACAAGCTATAATTCCGGCTCACTTACAAAGTGTAAACTGAAAATTGCGGGAATAGCTCAGTGGTAGAGCACGACCTTGCCAAGGTCGGGGTCGCGAGTTCGAACCTCGTTTCCCGCTCCATTTTTAAAATTGTTAAACTGTGAATTCATTCATTATGCCCGGGTGGCGAAATTGGTAGACGCAGGGGACTTAAAATCCCCCGGTAGCAATACTGTGCCGGTTCGAGTCCGGCCCCGGGCACCATTGATATGAAAGATAAATTGACTGGTGCCATCGCCAAGTGGTAAGGCCGCAGCCTGCAAAGCTGCTATCCCCAGTTCAAATCTGGGTGGCACCTCCAGTTTAAATGATTTTCTTATCAAAAACAACATGTGGATCTTTGGCAGAGTTGGTCGAATGCACCGGTCTTGAAAACCGGCGAGGGTCATACCTCCCAGGGTTCGAATCCCTGAGGGTCCACCACTTCTAAACATCACTAAACCCTAAAATACGAATCAAACTAAACTTTTAAGAAATAATGATATTTTCTTTGCTATCCTATTGCTACCCACATTAAAATCTACAAAACATAAATCTCAGACTATTTACTTTTGTAATGCTAAAATGACTTCGTGCAAGTTTAGACTGAAACATTACTCACCAAAAAAAACTTCAACCGCCCATTCAACCAGTAAATGCAATTTTCAACTTAGTTATGCAGCCAATACTTTTGAAACTTAGGGAATTATTCGAACTCTATTTCTTCTTCTGCTACATTAAAAATGTCAATTCTTGTATCCACATCTATTTTATTAACTAACCAGCCTCTAAGTTGAGCATTTTTAATAAATTCATCGATTCTATTAACTCCATTTATTTCTTTTAAAGTTATTACAACACCAAACTTGAGTCCTTCACCAAACTTTTCGTCTAGTCGTTCTTTTGTTTTAAGACTTAATCCCCATAAAGGGTTATCATAAGCCTTTAATTCTCTATTTTTTCCAGTTAGAACTTCTCGTATATGTTTTACATTGTCCCATTTTCTAAAAATCTTTCTGGCATCTTCTTCCCATGTATAATGACCAAATTCCTCTGTTTGATAGTTATTGTTAATAGACTTATGTTCCTTACCATTTAGCCTACCAAATTTTATATCAAGTTCTGTATTAGTATAGTCTACCCCTTGATTTCTTGAACAAGCTGGAAAATAACAAAGTGTAGCTTTTGCAGTAAAAGGATGTTTCTCTTTAACTACAGGCACTGGTATCTTGTAATTGTATGTATCATATTCTTCAGAAATACCTTGTATAATAAACTGTATTTCATCATCTGCACAATGTACAATATTTTCTACTCTTTTTGGAACAACTCCATGACCAATAAGTGATGGATCATTTTGCTGTTTATCCCATCCTGTTGCAGAATTAATAAGTAGTGCTTTTGCAATATCTCTATTTAACCCTAATATATCAATTAAATATGATAATTTCCTAGAAATCCAAGGGGCTGCAAATGAAGTTCCTTTAACAAATGCTTCTCCTGTAGGAGTACAAACCCTCATAGGATTTCCAGAATCACCACCATAATAGCTAATATCAGGTTTAATGAAAAATGATAAGACTGGTCCTTTTCTACTATATGATGAAGGCTGGTTATTCATATCTACAGAATTTACAACTATAGAGTTAATTGAATCTGCTGGAGCTCCAATTGGTCTAGTTTCAGTTTCCCCAGAAGATAAGTTTGTTCCAGCGATAACAAATATGACATCATTTTCAAATTGTATTTTGTCCAAAATAGCTGCTTCAGGAGATATAAAATTAGAATGTATATCAAGTTTTGATCCCAAAGATAAGTTCCAAACTTTAATATCTCTATTTTGAGATACAATCTCACTAATATTTCTTAATATTGTAAATGAGTTAAAGCTAATACCACTTGCTACTCCAAAATGCCTTACTTTGAAATTACCACATCCATCATCTAAATCAGGATTAAATGTTGGCCCATCTACAATTATAGAGGAAACAGCTGTTCCATGCTCATAATCACTAGCTGAAGTAGGTATCTCATTAGAGAGCATATTAGTATATTCAACCCATTCAGAAAAATATACAGTTGCATCAAAAAGGGTGTCTATAACACCAATAGTTGGCTCATGCTCTGGTGAATTAATTTTTATCATTCCGTCATCAATAAACTCAAAGTCATCTTTCGTTATTTCAGATAAATCACTAACCGCCATAGATATTAAAAATGGAGCTTTTACCTTTAAAGTTTCTAATTCGTCAGGTCGTAATAAAATAGTTGTTTCATCCATAATACGGTTAGATAAAATATTTATTCCTATTTTTTCTAGTAATTGAGTCGTCCTTAAATCTGTTTTATAGATAGTAATAATTGCATCATTTTCAAATATCACATCATCAGTGGATACATCAAACTTATCAACATAATATGCATCTACAATTATTTTAAAAAATTTTGTTTTTCCAATTGTCTTAGGAGTAAATAGAACTTCTTTTTTATTTATTTTATCAATAGTATTACAATCTATTTCACCATTAAATTTTTGATTTAGAATATCAATACTATATCTTAATTGTTTTATGGATTCATTTAAAATATTTCGAGATATGTAATGTGTGATTATATGTTTTGGAGAGTCATCATTTGAAAATTTCGCACCTACTACAGAGCTATTAGGACTATTTGAATTATTTCCCAAAAGAGCTTGTAATCTGTTGGTTTTAGCTGCAACCTTAATATAGTGTGCTGTAATGAGTGCTCCAGACAATAAACTCTGATTTTGCCAGAACACCTGTAGCTCACTTAAATTTTTAAGTAAATTTTGTAACCTTAATACATTTATAGATTTACCTTTTGGTAAATTAGTTCCTCCACCTCCACCTTTATAAGGTGCTTGCTCAAAAGTTCCTTTTAATTGTAGTAAATCATTCAATTTTTATTACTCCTTTAACTCTCGAGATACTTGACTTTTTGAAATTCCCGTTAGAATTTCAATTTCTCTAACTGTAAATCCAGTCTTCTGCAACTGTTTTAAATCCATATTTTCATTATTTTTACTAACATTGATATATAATTTTTTTAAATAATCATATTCATTATTTGAGTCACTAAATGCTATTGATGTTTTAATAAGATTTTTAAGTTCCCCAGGATATGGTATTGCATCCATACATTCAAGTATTTTCTTAAATAACCGTATATTTCTTCCGGCAAATTTAAACTTCTGTAACATATTGTTTAAAATAGCTTCACCAACATCAACAAGGTCTTGCTTTGTATAATTACTAAAATCAATAACAGCATCAAATCTTCTTGATAATGCTTTATCAAATGCTTTATATAAATTAGTAGTTGCGATTAAGACAATATTGTCATTAAGGCTATCTAAGCCTTTTAAAACAGACGAAGTGGCTCTTCCCATCTCTCTTAAATCATTTGAATTAATCCTATCAATCGCAATTGAATCTATTTCATCAAACAAAATAATAACTTTATCTGGATTGGAAACAGAAGAAATTTCATTAAAAAGTAATGAAATATTTTTAGAAGTTTGACCCATTTTACTATCAATAACTGAATCAAAATCTACAATAAACAATTCCCTTTCAAGTATTCTTGCAATTTGTTTTGCTGACTCAGTTTTCCCTGTACCTGGTGGTCCTTCAAATAAAAATTTATTAACACCTGCATTGTGTCCTATGGCATTTATGATACCTAAAATATTATCTTTAATTGAATTTGGTAATGGAAGTGGATTGTTTGAAGTTTCTAATCGCTTAACAAATACATTTTCACTTTCCTCAATTTGCGGAGAAAAGGTATTTACATCTGATAACAAAGCCATAATGTACTCAGAAAGTTGATAATTATTACTTTCGTCAAAATATTTTGCTATTTCATATGCTTCATTTCGAAAAGCAGAATCATTTTTTTCTGCATGATATTTTATTAAGTTTAATACATTCTTTTTTTTCATTTTAATACATTCTTTTTTTTCATTTTATTCTATCAAATGTATTATATCTTAGTTGGGACATATTATCAATAGTTGGGACAAATATTAATATATAATTATTTAACTTTACAACAATTGATGCATATTTCACTTTATTCTTCCACCCGTTTCACTCCCAGCCTTCCACTTTTTTTGAGTCTCAAACAAGCATGTAAAATTGTAGCATAAATGAGAGTGAGTGGAAGAATGTTTTTTACTATTTCAT
>Ga0256840_1000451_pt1 | contig 42189 bp, 41 predicted proteins | sample 355202metaG_FD_185969 | JGI IMG/M metagenome (GOLD analysis project Ga0256840, IMG submission 185969) | Hydrothermal vent microbial communities from Mid Atlantic Ridge, Atlantic Ocean - 355-202 | ecosystem: Environmental > Aquatic > Marine > Hydrothermal vents | place: Atlantic Ocean: Mid...
AAGGGTTACATTCAATGGATCATTGATAAGTTAAACAATAGACCTAGGAAATGTCTTAAGGGCAGAACCCCTAATGAGGTATTCTTTGCTGGAAATAGGATTGCACTTGCGAGTTGAATTCACGGGGGGTTAATATAAAGTCTATAATAAGGGGTGTTTTTAAGGTTTTTAGAGTCTAAACTGAGGTAAACCCCATGAAATCGACCCTTTTATCTAGCTGTTTATGCTGGTTGTTTGTGTTTTCATCTGTGCAAGCAAAAGAAACCATTACTTTCCCCTCAAAAGATGGCTTGCCAATCACCGCTGATGCTTATATTGGTGAAACAGAAAAAAATATTCCGTTAATTGTGCTGTTTCATCAAGCAGGTTGGAGCCGTGGTGAGTATCTTGAGATTGCGCCTAAGCTTAATAAGCTGGGGTTCAATGTGTTGGCGGTGGATTTACGTTCAGGTAAAACGGTTAATGGTGTTACCAATCAAACTGCCAAACGAGCACAAAAAGCGGGCAAGAAAACGCGCTATATTGATGCCTTGCCCGATATGGAAGCAGCTTTGTTGTATGCGCGTAATCTAGCTGATAAAAATTCCAATACGAATGCAAAGATAATCGCGTGGGGTAGCTCATATTCTTCTGCATTGGTTTTGCAATTGGTGGGTGAAAAACCAGAATTAGCCGATGCGCTACTTTCATTTTCGCCGGGGGAATATTTTAGAAAATCAGGCAAGCCTAAAGATTGGATTAGTCGATCTGCCAAATCACTAAATGTCCCTGTGTTTATTACCTCGGCTAAACCTGAAAAGGGTCGCTGGTTGGCGATTTTTCAATCGATTAAAAGCAAGAAAAAAGTAGCCTTTGTGCCAAAGATGAATGGTAATCATGGCTCAAGGGCATTATGGGAGAAATTCCCAGAGAGTGATGAATATTGGCAGGCGGTTACACTCTTTTTAAAATCGCTTTTAAAGCCGCTAAAAAAAACGCTTAAATGAATATTTTGATATGACAAGACATTGAAAATTTCATAACTGGCTTCATAATAAAGCAATGCAACCCGATCTAAACGAACGCGCCCAACATCTACTAAAAGTCCTAATAGAAGGCTATATTAGCGATGGTCAACCTATTGGGTCGTCATTATTGGCACAGCGCAGTGGTTTAGATCTTAGCTCTGCGACAATTCGTAATGTGATGAAATCGTTAGAAGAGGCGGGTTATATTCATGCACCGCATACTTCTGCTGGCAGAGTGCCAACTTCGCAAGGTTATCGTTTATTTGTTGATACGTTGGTGAATGTTCAGCCCTTAGCTGAGCAAGAGTTCCAAACGCTTGAGGTTCAGCTTGAGCAACAATCATCCAGCGATTTAATTCATTCGGCATCCAATATGTTGTCAGGGCTTACCCAATTAACGGGTATTGTGATGGCGCCACAGATGGAGGCTCGTTCGATTCGTCAAATTGAGTTTTTACAGCTCTCTGAAAAGCAAATTCTTGTTGTGTTGATTATGTCGAATAACGATGTTGAGAATCGCATTATTCAGGTTGATCGTGCCTTTAGTTCATCTGAATTACAGCAAAGCAGTAATTATTTAAGCGAAGTACTCATTGGCAAAGACTTACAACAAGCCCGCCGAGTTTTATTGCAAGAAATGGAAGAAGTCCGTGAAGACATGGATGCGATGATGCGTTCAGCAATTGATTTGGGTGAAAAAGCCGTGTCAGGTATGTCGGATGATCAATCAGATGATTATGTCGTAGCAGGTAGAACGAATCTAATGGATTATGATGACTTGTCAGATGTCACTAAACTGCGTCAATTATTTAATGCCTTCAACGAAAAACGCGATGTGCTAGGTTTGCTTGATCGATGCATGGATGCTGATGGCGTTCAGATATTTATTGGTAGCGAGGCAGGGCATGAAGTTTTTGGCGATTGCAGTGTGGTGACAGCGCCGTATCAAATTGATGACTCATACATTGGAGTGCTGGGCGTGATAGGCCCTAAACGTATGCATTATGATCGTGTCATCCCTGTGGTAGATATTACTGCAAAGTTACTTTCAGCGGCTTTAAATAAAGACTAATTTATTTTAAAAAAATTCTTGAGTTCTCCTTCGAAAACCCCACATTTTACAGCATATTAATTTCAGATGATCTATAGATCAAAAAGAGCAAATTATGAGCCAATCTAAACACGATGAAAATCCATTCGAAGAGAATGAGAACGAAGCAAAAACTACAGAAGAAGCTGTAACTGATTCTACTGAAAATGAAGACGGTAGTGATGGTGAAGTAACAATAGAATCACTCCAAGAAGAGTTAGAAACGGTGCGAGCAAGTGCGGATAAAAACTGGGATACCGTTTTACGCATGAAGGCAGAAGCAGATAACCAACGTAAACGTACAGAAAAGCAAGTACAAGATGCGCACAAGTTTGCGGTACAAAAATTTGTAAGTGAGTTATTACCAGTCGCGGATAGCCTTGAAATGGGTATGGCGGCAGAAGGTGATGTTGAGCAAATCCGTGAAGGCATGAACTTAACAATGAATGTTTTTAATAAAGCCTTGGAGAAGTTCTCAGTTGAATCAGTTGATCCTTTGGGTGAAAAATTTGATCCAGAGTTACACCAAGCTATGGCAATGCAACCCAGTGATGAATATGAAGAAGGTCATGTAAGTGCAGTAATGCAAAAAGGCTATACATTAAGTGGTCGATTAGTTCGCCCAGCAATGGTGATGGTCGTAAAAAATTAGAACATAAAAATCTCCTCTCCTAGCAGGCGGTGTCCTGAGCGGGGGTTAGGGAGAGGTAGAAAGCTCAAAACATTCTACTAGTTTTAGAGTTTTACCCCTCATTCTAGCCCTCTTTTTTTCGTAACCGCTCAGGATGCTACTTACAGAGAGAGGGTAAAACAAATTATTTGTACAGTTGGTCAATTTTTTAAAGTCAACACTTGATAAGCAAAAAGATAACCACACATTTACTACACAACTATTTATAGAGAGTTAAGACTCTAAAGAGGAACAAAAAATGGGAAAGATAATCGGAATTGATTTAGGAACAACAAACTCCTGTATCGCAGTAATGGAAGGTGATAAACCTAAAGTTATTGAGAACGCAGAAGGCGAGCGCACAACGCCTTCGATTGTTGCATTTGCTAATGATGAGGTTTTAGTAGGCCAGCCTGCAAAACGTCAGGCAGTAACAAACCCTGAAAATACACTTTACGCAATCAAACGTTTAATTGGTCGTACCTTTAAAGAAGATGCGGTTCAAAAAGACATCAAACTTGTGCCTTATAAAATTGTAAAAGCAGATAATGGTGATGCTTGGGTTGAAGCAAATGGAAAGAAAATGTCTCCACCAGAAGTCTCAGCACGTATTCTTCAAAAACTGAAGAAAGATGCAGAAGATTACTTGGGTGAGAGCGTAACAGAAGCAGTAATTACGGTTCCTGCTTACTTTAACGACTCACAACGTCAAGCAACTAAAGATGCTGGTAAAATTGCTGGTTTAGAAGTTAAGCGTATTATCAATGAGCCAACAGCAGCAGCATTAGCTTACGGTATGGATAAAGCCGCGGGTGACAGCACGATTGCTGTTTATGACTTAGGTGGTGGAACATTTGATGTGTCAATCATAGAAATCGCAGAAATAGACGGTGAGTACCAGTTTGAAGTCTTAGCAACCAACGGTGATACATTCCTTGGTGGTGAAGATTTCGATATGCGTCTTATTGACTACTTGGCAGATGAGTTCAAGAAAGATAATAGTGTAGACCTTCATAATGATCCTTTGGCTCTTCAACGTCTAAAAGAAGCGGCAGAGAAAGCAAAAATTGAGCTTTCATCAGCGCAACAAACTGATGTGAACTTGCCTTATGTAACGGCAGATGCTTCTGGTCCAAAGCACTTAAATGTAAAAGTAACTCGCGCAAAACTTGAGTCTCTAGTTGAAGATTTGGTAAAACGCACGATTGATCCCTGTAAGACAGCATTAAAAGATGCAGGCTTAAAAGCATCTGAAATCAACGATGTAATCTTGGTTGGTGGTCAGTCACGTATGCCAATGGTTCAAGAAGCGGTAACAAGCTTCTTCGGTAAAGAACCACGTAAAGATGTTAACCCTGATGAAGCAGTAGCAGTGGGTGCGGCAATTCAAGGTGGTGTTTTAGGTGGGTCAGTTACAGACGTTCTATTGTTAGATGTTACGCCTCTATCTCTAGGTATCGAGACAATGGGCGCGGTAATGACTAAATTAATTGAGAAAAATACAACGATTCCTACAAAGGCATCACAGATTTTCTCAACAGCAGATGATAACCAAAATGCAGTAACGGTTCACGTGTTACAGGGTGAGCGCGAGATGGCATCTGGCAATAAATCATTAGGTCGTTTTGACTTAACGGATATTCCACCTGCTCCACGTGGTCAGCCACAAATCGAAGTAAGTTTAGATATTGATGCAAACGGTATTTTGAATGTATCAGCTAAGGATAAAGCGACAGGCAAAGAGCAATCTATCGTAATCAAAGCATCATCAGGTTTGTCAGATGAAGAAGTTGATGCAATGGTAAAAGATGCTGAAGCTCATGCGGATGAAGATAAAAAGACACGTGAATTAGTTGATGCTCGTAACCAAGCGGATGGCTTAGTTCATGCAACTGAAAAATCTTTAACTGAGTACGGTGATAAGGTTGATGAAGCGGAAAAGACTAAAGTTACCGCTTTAGTTGAAGAGCTTAAAGAGCTAATTCAAGGTGATGATAAAGAAGCGATTGAGACTAAATCTCAAGAGTTGATGGAAGCATCAGGTTCTTTAGCACAAGCAGCTACAGGTGATGCAAATGCTGAAACTGCAGATGCTGGTGAAGCAGCCGCAGAAGATGACGATGTGGTTGATGCAGAATTTGAAGAAGTAGAAGACGAAGATAAAAAAGCATAAGTTTTTATCTTTTAGCTCTCTTTTTTTGCTGTAAAAGAGAGTTGCGTTAGACAAAAGGTGCATAGGTTTTATACCTATGCGCCTTGTTTTGTTTTTGATGATAGTGTTTAAGAAATATAGGTTATTTAGATGTCTCAACAATGTTATTACGAAATCCTTAGTGTTCAAAAGAACTGCAGCGATGGAGAGTTAAAGAAATCTTATCGTCGTATGGCGATGAAGTTTCACCCAGATCGTAACCCTGATAATGAAGATGCAGAACATAAGTTTAAAGAAGTGAAAGAAGCTTATGAGATTTTATCTGATTCGCAAAAACGTGCAGCGTATGACCAATTTGGTCATGCAGGTGTTGATCAATCTCAAGGTGGCGGTCATCCAGGTGGCGGCTTTGGGGGTTTCGGTGATATATTCGAAGATATTTTTGGTGGTGGCGGGCGCAGTCAAGGCGGCGCAAACGCGGCTTACCGTGGTAGTGATCTTCAGTATAATTTAGAGCTAACGCTCGAAGAGGCTGTATTTGGTACAACGGTTGATATTCGTGTGCCGAGTAAACAGACCTGTGACACTTGTGATGGCTCGGGTGCAAAAGAAGGCTCTCAACCACAAACCTGTGGTACTTGTAACGGTCAAGGCCAAGTGCGAATGCAGCAAGGTTTTTTCTCGGTGCAGCAAGCTTGTCCACATTGTCATGGTGCTGGCACAATTATCTCTGACCCTTGTGGTGATTGTCATGGTGAAGGTCGAATTGAGAAGAGGAAAACTCTAGAGGTTAAAGTTCCAGAAGGGGTCGATACTGGAGATCGGATTCGCTTAAGTGGTGAAGGTGAGGCGGGTATCAACGGTGGACCCGCAGGTGATTTGTATGTGCAAATGCATCTTAAAGAGCATGAATTGTTTACCCGGGACGGAAACGATCTTCATTGCGTAATGCCAATTCCATTCTCTCAGGCGGCACTTGGTGGTACGTTAAAAGTGCCAACATTGAGCGGAGAAGTGAATTTAAAAATTCCTACTGAAACTCAATCAGCAAAAGTATTCCGTTTACGTGGTAAAGGTGTTAAATCTGTACGCAGTAGTATGGTTGGTGATCTGCTTTGTAAAATAGAAGTGGAGACTCCAATCAACCTTACTTCGAAACAAAAAAAGCTATTAGAGCAGTTTCAAACTGCTTTAGACAAAGGTGGTAAAAAACACAGCCCGCAACAGCATGGCTGGGGTAATAAAGCTAAGTCGTTTTTTGATGATGTAAAGGGGTGGTTCGAAGGTGAATCCGAATAAGTTCTTCAGCTTACCCCCTTATTTTCTCTATTGCAGCGTTGAAAGTGCTCATTTATATTTATAAACTTGCGCGCTTTTGCCTTATCCTAGAGAAAACGGAAACAATCTGAATAATTTCGAGAGTATCATTTGAAAGGGAAATATAAAATTCCCTCTCCCTAGCAGGGGGAGGGTTGGAATGCTCGAAGATAGTATTCATCTAAAAGTCCTTGGGTGCTACAAAGTATACAAGGAGTCGTGTAGCAAAGAGCAGTAGTGGTTGAAGCAAAGCGTGCTTTACGTAGCCTTTCTTTTAGTTAGGTATATCAAATATAGAAAAGCAATATTATTGTAAGGAACTTTAATGATAAACATCGCAGTAGTGGGCGCAGCAGGGCGCATGGGCAAGATTTTAATCGAAGCTTGTGTCGAATCTGATAATGCCAAGCTCACCGTAGCCTCAGAACACCCCGAAAGCACATTAATCGGCACAGATGCTGGTGAAGTAGCGGGCATAGGAAAAAATCATGTCATTATCGTTTCTAACCTAGATGATGCAATAAACGATTTTGACGTGCTAATCGATTTTACTCGCCCTGCACCAACTCTTAGCCATCTTGATTGGTGCTTAAAAAACAACAAAGGCATGATTATAGGCACAACAGGTTTTTCTGATGACGAAAAAGCACAGATAGATGCAGCCGGTAAAAATATCCCTATTGTATTCGCTGCAAACTACAGCGTTGGCGTGACATTAAGTTTAAAACTTTTGGAATTAACGGCACGTGTTTTGGGTGATAATGTTGATATTGAAATCATAGAAGCACATCACCGCCATAAAGTAGATGCACCATCAGGCACAGCGCTTAAAATGGGCGAAGTGATTGCAAAAACACTGGGTCGTACATTAGACGAAAATGCAGTTTATTGCCGTGAGGGTGTGACAGGCGAGCGCAATAGAAAAGACATAGGTTTTCAAACAATTCGGGCAGGCGATATCGTTGGAGAGCACACCGTAATGTTTGCAGATATTGGTGAGCGTATTGAGATTACACATAAAGCATCTAGTAGAATGACTTTTGCAAAAGGTGCGGTGCGTGCGGCGGCATGGGTTGGCAATCAATCTCCCAGTATTTATGATATGCAGGATGTTTTGGAGTTATAAAGGCTTGGTTAAGGAAATCCTGATCAAGTCTAATCGGCTTAATCAGGCTTTCCTTAAGAGTTATATTGCTATAATTTTTAGTAGCTATTAAAAACGAGAATAATTAAATGACACAAAGCAATCGCTGGTTCTGGCTCACCGTCGCTATTATATCGATGGCACTTCTCTATTTTTTAGCACCAATATTGTTGCCGTTTGTTTCGGGGGCTTTACTAGCTTATTTGTTTGATCCTATTGTTGATCGCTTAGAAAAGTTCAACATATCGCGAACACTTTCTGTTGTTATAGTTTTCTTTGTTGTCCTTTTATTTGTATTGCCGATATTTTTCTTTTTAGTGCCATTAATCGAATCACAGATTAAATTATTGATTTCTAAAATGCCAGGTTATATAGATTGGATCATGGTTAATCTAGAGCCAACATTAAAAGATACTTTTGGAATAAGTATTCCAGCTTTAGAAATTGAACAACTTAAAACTACTTTTGGTGAGCAATTCTCTGATGCTGGCGGATTCTTTAAGAGTCTAGTCAGGACTATTTCACATTCAGGTATGGTGGTAGCGGGTTGGGCAGCCAATGTGTTCTTAATTCCAGTAATCACCTTCTATCTACTGCGAGATTGGGATAACTTAGTCGATTATATTCATGATTTATTGCCACGTTCGGTAGAGTCAACAGTATCGAGTTTGGCAAAAGAATCAGATGAGGTTTTGGGAGCTTTTTTACGTGGGCAAATGCTCGTAATGTTGGCGCTTGGGACAATCTATGCGGTAGGTTTAAAATTGATAGGTCTAGAGTTTGCTTTATTGATTGGCATGCTAGCTGGTGTATTAAGTTTTATTCCCTATATGGGGTTGATTGTTGGGATAATGGTTGCAGGTATTGCCATTATTTTACAAACACAAGACCCGACTAATTTACTCTGGGTGGCAGCAGTCTTTGTTGTTGCACAAATGATAGAAGGCACAGTTTTAACTCCACTCTTGGTGGGTGATCGTATTGGTTTGCATCCTGTAGCTGTTATATTTTCAGTATTGGCAGGCGGTCAGCTATTTGGTTTTTTTGGCATATTGTTAGCACTACCCGTGTTTGCCGTTATAGCGGTAATCATGAGACATTTTCATAAAAGCTATAAAGACAGTCATCTCTACGATGATTTTGACTCTGATAAACAAGAAAAAATAGCAGAGGTTTAATAAGTTTTAAAATGTTATCTGAGTACTCTACAGAGCCGGAACAACTCACGCTTAATGTTAAATTACGTGATGGTTATATTTTTAACTCCTACTATGTTGAGCCTAAAAGCTCTAATGCAGAGGTAGTAAGTCTATTACAATCAATATTCACCTCGACAGAAACCCAGCAAAATATTATTTGGGGCGAGAAATTATCAGGTAAGACCCATTTGTTACAAGCCTGTTGTGCTAAAGCAGGAGAGGTTCACCAAAGCGTTAGTTATATCCCTTTAAAGACGTTTAAAATATACGGCACAGAAGTGTTAGAAGGTATATCTCAATCGAAACTATTGGTGATTGATGATATTGATGAAGTGCTAGGGGATAAAAACTGGGAAGAGGCGTTATTCAACCTTATTAATATCACCCGTGAAAATAGCCAGAGTTTGTTATTAAGTGCAACAGAGAATCCTCGTAAATTAAAAGATGTCTTGCCTGACTTATCTTCTCGTTTAATTTGGGGTGGGAGTTACCAGCTACACGCATTAACGGATGAAGAAAAGCCAAAAGCTCTTCAAGCCCGTGCCGAGCAACGTGGTTTCAAGTTAAAAGATAATGTAATCGAATACGTTTACCGTCGCTATCCGCGAGATATAGAATCATTAATGGAAATATTAAATAAGCTAGATGAAGAGAGTTTTCGTCAAAAAGCGTTGATAACTGTTCCATTTGCTAAACAGATTTTAGAAGATTTTTGATTCTTTTTTAAATTATTTTGATATTTTATGAAACTAATGAGATCAATGTTTGACTAACCCTGTGTGTGAGGTATAATCTCGCACAGCTTGAAAGTACGTTTTTTATATTTATGCAACACCATCTCGAAGTTCCATTTGTTTTGATCCTCGTCCTGTTTTCATATTTCATAGCAACACCACTTCAGCACAACCGTTTTAGAAATGTTTTCTAAAACACTTTTAATTTTGAATATTAGGAAGAATATTATGTCTACAACTACTGGAACAGTAAAATGGTTTAATGAGTCTAAAGGCTTTGGTTTTATCGAGCAAGAAGACGGACCAGACGTTTTTGCACACTTCAGCGCAATCTCAGGTGATGGTTTCAAAACTTTGAACGAAGGCCAAAAGGTTGAATTCACTGTTACTGACGGCCAGAAAGGTCCTCAAGCAGAGAACATCGTAGCTCTTTAATTTTTAATTAAAGAATTACTTTAAAAAGCGAGGTTTTATACCTCGCTTTTTTGTGTCTGTAATAAACTGCTCACCTTGAAAAAATGGTAATTTACCCCTATAAATAACTATAATGATGAGAACTTAATATTAGTTAGCAACGAAGGAGTAATAGTAAATGGACACGAAATCATTTTTAGATGAGTTACTAAAAACAGGTAAAGAATACGCCAATAAAGGCCGTGAAATAGCAGAAGATAAACTGCAAATGCCAAAAGAAGGTGAAAAAGGCTATGATGCAACTATCGATGGCATGAAAAAAGGCGCAATGGCAGTTGGTGTATTGGCATTATTACTAGGTACAGGCGCAGGCAGACGTGTCACGGGATCAGCTCTTAAGATTGGTAGCTTAGCCGCAATCGGAGGAATAGGGTGGAAAGCCTATCAAAACTGGGTAACGCAAAAGAATAAGAGTGAGCAAGAAGTAAGGGATGTAGCATCCAACGCTAAAATTATCCCTATTAATGAATTAGGTGAAACAGAAGCCAATGAGCGCAGCCAAATTCTACTAAAAGCCATGATAGCCGCCGCAAAAGCAGATGGTCATATCAATAAAAAAGAAGTTACAGCAATCGACGAGCAAATAAAAAAGCTAGGTTTAACAGGTGATGTGGCAAGCCTAATGCAAGAAGAAATAGCCAAGCCATTAGATGTAAAAGAAATCGCAGAGCTAGCAAAAAACAACTCAGGTATTGCGGCAGAAATATATTTAGTATCAGCCGTCGTCTCAGATAAAGAAAACTCAATGGAGCGCGAATATTTGAGCTCACTAGCCAAAGAAATGGAGCTTCCAGAGTCATTAGTGGCAGAATTACAGAAGGTAAAAGAGGAAGAAGTAGCTTAGCGGTTCTTTAATGATTGTTTCACCTGTTTTTCTATGCCACCTCCCCCCTTTTTTCGATGATTTGTATGTTATTTGAGCTGTATTTAAAATACAAAACGTCGAAAAAGAGGGGGGGCTCTAAAATAGAGCTGAAAAAAGAAAAAAGCGACCCTGTTTTACAAAACAGTCAAATTCGCATAGGTAAGCACTAGCCACTTGCTCCCAGCCTCAACAAAATTAACCTGCACTCGCGCCTGGCTGCCAGAGCCTTCCACGTCGGTAATCACACCTTCGCCAAATTTAGCATGGGATACTTGCTGTCCAACTCTCATGCCTGTTTCGTTTGTTCGTGTTGCTAATGGTTTTTTCACTTCTCTTTCGTAAGTGTTCTTATAAGTTTTCACTTTTGGTCGAATCTCGTTAATTAGGTTGTAAGGTATTTCTTTTAAGAAACGTGAGGGGGTGCCGTAAAGCGTGTTCCCATAAAGTCTACGTTGTTCAGCGTAGCAGATTACCAGCTGTTTTTCAGCACGGGTGATGCCAACGTAACAAAGGCGGCGTTCTTCTTCGAGATCATTTTCACTTTCTATGGATCTTTGATGGGGGAATAAGCCTTCTTCTAAGCCAACTAAAAACACTAGCGGGAATTCTAAGCCTTTGGCAGAGTGCAGCGTCATTAATTGTACGCAATCATCGCCAGCTTGACCTTGTCCTTCGCCCGCTTCTAACGAGGCGTGTGCCAGGAATGCGGTGAGGAAATCCATGTCGGCGTGTTCTTCGTCGGGCTTATAGGTGAAACCTTGTGCGGCTGATATTAGTTCATTGAGGTTTTCAATGCGTGCTTGTCCAGCATCACCTTTTTCTTTTTTGAGATAGTGGTCTTTGAGTCTTGAATGTTCGATAACGTGTTCAACTTGATCGTCTAATGGAAGCCCATCTATCTCAGTTGCTATGTTATTGATGAGTGAAATAAAACCTGCAATGGAGGAGCCTGCTCGCGGTGTAAATGCATTTTTTTCAAGTAGTGCAAGCGTGGACTGCCACATAGAGGTGCTGGTGTTGCGTGCGTGTTCGCGTACGATGTCGATGGTTTTCCCGCCGATGCCTCGGGTGGGTTGGTTTACTACGCGCTCGTATGATGGGTCGTCATGACGATTAGAGGTGAGGCGCAAATAGGCGAGAGCATCTTTTATTTCAGCTCGTTCGAAAAAGCGTTGGCCACCGTATACGCGATAAGCGATGGCATTTTCATTTAACATACTTTCAAATACACGTGATTGAGCATTTGAGCGATATAAAATTGCGATATCTTTATGTGAGTTACCGTGACTTGTCCATTGTTGAATGCGTGAGATTACATAGGTAGCCTCATCAAGTTCATTATAGGCTGCGTATAAATGTATGGGTTCGCCATCCCCATCTGCTGTCCATAAGTTTTTACCTAAGCGACCTGTGTTGTTATCTATCACAGCATTGGCAGCGTTAAGAATATTGCCTGTGGAGCGATAATTTTGTTCTAGTTTAATGGTTTCTGCGCCAGAAAAATCACGAGAGAAATTTTGAATGTGTTCAATTTTTGCACCACGCCATCCATAAATGGATTGATCGTCATCACCTACTACAAAGGGTGGAATATGCGCGCCTGATATAAGTTTCACCCAATTGTATTGCAGTGTATTGGTGTCTTGAAACTCATCCACTAAAATATGCTGAAAGCGTTTTTGATAATGAAGTAAGATTTCCGCGTTATCGCGTAGTAATTCTAAAGAACGCAATAGTAGCTCGGCAAAGTCAACTACGCCAGCACGTTGACAGGCGGCTTCATATTGGGCGTAAATTTCAACTAGCTGGCGCGTGGTTGGATCGCCTTTAGCCTCTATATGCTGAGGGCGTACGCCTTCATCTTTACGGTTGTTAATATAGTATTGTGATTGTTTGGCTGGCCAGAGTTTCTCATCAAGCTCCATGCCGCGCATTATGCGTTTGATCATGCGGAGTTGATCATCTGAATCTAGAATTTGGAAACCTTGGGGTAACTTTGCTTCTTGATAATGCCTGCGTAATAAGCGATGCGATAGACCGTGAAAGGTTCCTACCCACATTCCACCTATTGGAGATCCGAGTAGATTTTCAATACGCCCGCGCATTTCAGCTGCCGCTTTATTGGTAAAGGTAACTGCTAGTATTGCGAAAGGTGATATTTCTTCGACCTGTATTAGCCATGCGATACGGTGAACTAAAACTCTGGTTTTGCCACTGCCTGCTCCAGCAAGGATGAGTAGTGGATTTGCGCCAGCAGAAACAGCTTCGCGCTGAGGTTTGTTTAAGTCATCTAATATGTGTGATACGTCCATTAGGGGATTGTAATGGATTTATGTAAATGTGTATTAGGACTTTTTGAATAAAATCGATAAACTTCACGGTTTTATTATTAATTAGAAAATTGAATGCTTGATTTAATACTAATGGTGCGACAACTAAGGGATGTTACTTTTTTTAAGGTCACTACGCGGGTGTTGGTGCTTGCTTTAATGATTGCGGGAGCTTGGGTGGCTACGCGAACACTAAATTTCCCAGAAACTGTTGAGTTTAATGATAAGGTGGTACACGTCATTGTATTCTTCGGTTTCGCTTTGCTAATGGATTTAGCATCTTCACGTCATCCATTTTGGCTGTGGAAAGGATTACCCTTACTAGCTTATGGGATAGTTATAGAGGTGATGCAATACTATTCTCCTGATCGTTCTTTCTCTCTTTTAGATTGGCTTGCTGATTTTTCTGGTGTCTTACTGTATTTTCTTTCAAGGTATACCCTATTATGGGTAGCATCAATACAATCTATTAATGATCAACAATAGTTAGTATTAATATATTAAGAAATACTTATTTATTTGCATAGTTTTGTTGAGTGTATGAAATTGTGGTGTTAGAATTCGCGCGGTTCGAAAGGCAGTTCGAGGTAAGAGGGCGTTTAAATCATGCAAAGTTTTTTGTGGGCTCAAACGCTACTGATTTTGTTGGGAACTGGGTTTTCGTATTACTATATGGGCGAACTTGGTGCTCAATCTGCGGCTTACGGTGGTGGAATAGCTCTTTTTAGCTCTTTGATTTTAATGCGACGTACAACTCGCGCAATGAAGTCAGCAGAAGATGGATCTCCACAAGTGATGGGGTTGCTTTATATAGGTGTGATACAACGGTATGTGTTTGTTTTGTTGGGTTTAGGTGTCGGTCTAGGGCTTCTGAAATTAAATGCAAAGCCGTTGTTGATAGTATTTGGAATTTCCCAGCTAGCGTATTTTATGCCTTGGCTGGGGAAAGAATAAAAGTTTAAGGAAATAGGTAGAGACGGATATGGCATCAGGTACACTTACCTCAACTGAATATATTAGACATCATTTGTCAAATGCAACCTTTGGTCGTCATGCTGACGGGTCTTGGGGTATGGCTCGTTCAGCTGAAGAGGCAAAAGAGATGGGCTTTATGGCTGTTCATGTTGACTCAATGTTTTGGTCGATATTTTTAGCTGCAGTTTTTTTGTTTTTCTTTACCCGTGTAGCTAAGAATATATCAGCTGGCGTGCCGGGAAAAATGCAAAACTTTGTTGAATGGATTGTTGAATTTGTAGATGATAGTGTGCAGGATTCATTCACGGGTAAGAATAAACTGGTGGGTCCTTTGGCGCTGACAGTGTTTGCATGGGTGTTGTTAATGAATGCTATGGACTTGGTTCCTGTTGACTTGATACCATGGTTATTTGATAAGGCTGGTATTGCTAGTTTCCAAAAGGTTGTTCCTTCAACCGATCCAAATGTTACCTTTGCAATGGCATTGAGTATATTTGCATTAGTATTGTTTTATTCAGTTAAGAATAAAGGCTTTGGTGGTTTTGCGGGTGAGCTTACGCTACACCCTTTTGAAGCTAAAAATATATTCGTCAAGGTGCTGTTAATTCCGATTAACTTCTTCCTTGAGTTTGTATCTTTGATATCTAAGCCTATTTCATTGGCGCTAAGATTATTCGGTAATATGTATGCGGGTGAAATGATTTTCATTCTTATCGCGTTAATGTTGACGGCAGGGCCAGTGATAGGTGTTTTCGGTGGTGGTTTGCAGTTAATATGGGCGATTTTCCATATTTTGATTGTTATACTGCAGGCGTTCATATTTATGACGTTGACTGTTGTTTATCTTGAAATGGCTCATCAAACAGATCACTAATAGGTGTTAATTATAATTGTAGTTAATATCTAATATATATTTACATAAAACATTTTTTGATTTTAATTTAATTTTTTAAAGAGGATTTTTATAATGGAAACTGGATTACTATATATTGCTGGCGCAATCATGATGGGTCTTGGTGCACTTGGTGCTGCAGTTGGTATCGGTGTATTAGGAAGCAAATTTCTTGAAGGTGCTACACGTCAACCAGAGTTGATTCCAATGCTCCGTACGCAGTTCTTTATCGTTATGGGGCTTGTTGATGCTGTGCCAATGATTGCAGTAGGTCTTGCAATGTACATTCTGTTCGCGGTTGCTTAATCTATTTACTATTTGAAGGTTTAGAATAATGAATATTAACCTAACATTATTGCTAGAGATGATCGTTTTCGCCATATTTGTTTGGTTTACGATGAAGTTTGTTTGGGGGCCAATCGTTGGTGTCCTTGATGAGCGTAAAGCAACTATTGCTGATGGTCTTGCTGCCTCTGAAAAAGGTCTTAAAGATCAAGAGATGGCAAAAGAGCTAGCTAAGCAGAAGGTAAAAGAAGCAAAGCTAGAAGCTGCTGAAATTATTGCTCAAGCAAAATCACGTGATACTCAAATGGTCGAAGAAGCGAAAGGCAAAGCTGTTGAAGAAGCAGATCGTATCATAGCAGGTGCTCAGGCGGAGATTGACCAAGAAGTTAATCGAGCTAAAGATTCTTTGCGTACTCAAGTATCAGAATTGGCAGTTGCAGGAGCGAGTAAGATTCTAGGCAAAGAAGTTGATGCAAGTGCTCATAAAACAGCGCTTAAAGACTTGATTGCACAAATCTAGGAAGAAGCAGGAATAGGAGTTTAGATATGTCTGAATTAACTACCGCAGCTCGTCCTTACGCTCGTGCCGTATTTGAAATGGCTAATGAAGCAAAGGATTTGGCTAAATGGTCAGAGACACTTGCTTTTATGGGTGTAGTAGCAGGGAATGAAGATGTGAAAGCATTATTAGCAAACCCAAAAATGGCTAAACAAGCTGGTGCCGATGCTTTCATAAAGCTATGCGACAAGAAGCTGGATGATAAAGCGCAAAACTTAGTTAAAATGTTGGCTGAGAATGACCGTTTATCATTATTGCCTGAAATGAGTGTGATTTATGAAGCACTTAAAGATGAGGCTGAAGGTTCTATCGAGGCGCTAGTAACAGCGGCGAAAAAACTAACCAAGGCAGAAGAAACGTCGATTGCGGCTGCTCTGAAAAAGCGTTTGGGATGTGATGTAAAATTAAAAGTTAGCGTGGATGAGTCACTACTTGGTGGTGCAATTATTCGGGCTGGCGACTTAGTAATGGATGGATCTCTGAAAGGTCGTCTTGATAAAATGACAAATGTAATGTTGAACTAGTCGTTCACTTTAGATGTGTTAATGAAATGCTAAGTACAAATAATTATTGAATATAGGTAAAGGTATGCAACTTAACCCCACAGAAATCAGTGATCTAATAAAGAAGCGTATTGATGGCTTCGATACAGATGCTGAAGCTCGTACGGAAGGTACAATCGTATCCATCATGGATGGCATCGTGCGTATACACGGCTTATCTGATGTTATGTCAGGTGAGATGATTGAATTCTCAAATGGCTCATTTGGTTTGGCTTTGAACTTGGAGCGCGACTCAGTCGGTGCGGTTGTTCTAGGTGACTACAAAGGCATGACAGAAGGTGATACGGCTAAATGTACGGGTCGTATTCTTGATGTTCCTGTAGGTCCAGAATTAATGGGTCGTGTTGTTGACTCGTTAGGTGCGCCAATTGATGGAAAAGGTCCAGTTAATACGAAAGAGATGAACCCGATTGAGCGTCAAGCTCCGGGTGTAATCGAACGTAAGTCAGTTGATGAGCCAATGGAAACTGGAATCAAAGCACTTGATTCAATGGTTCCTGTTGGGCGTGGTCAGCGTGAATTAATTATCGGTGATCGCCAAACAGGTAAAACGGCGATTGCGATAGATGCGATCATTAACCAAAAAGGTAGAAATGTTAAATGTATTTATGTTGCAGTAGGTCAAAAGGCTTCATCTGTAGCGGGTATCGTGCGTAAGCTTGAAGAATACGGTGCAATGGATTACACCATTGTTGTTGCGGCTAACGCATCAGATCCAGCTTCTATGCAATACCTCGCACCTTATGCAGGTTGTGCAATGGGTGAGTACTTCCGTGATAACGGCGAAGATGCTTTGATTATCTATGATGATTTGACAAAGCAGGCTTGGGCATATCGTCAGGTATCATTGTTGCTACGTCGTCCTCCGGGTCGTGAAGCATATCCTGGTGATGTTTTCTTCTTACATTCTCGTTTATTAGAGCGTTCGTCGCGTGTCAATGCTGAATATGTTGAGCGTTACACAAAAGGTAAAGTGAAGGGTAAGACGGGTTCTTTGACAGCTTATCCAATCATCGAAACACAGGAAGGTGATGTATCGGCATTCGTACCTACTAATGTAATCTCAATCACAGACGGGCAAATCTTCCTAGATACTGACTTATTTAACTCTGGTAATCGTCCAGCGATAGATGCGGGTCTTTCAGTGTCTCGAGTAGGTGGCGCGGCACAGACTAAAATCATCAAGAAATTAGGTGGCGGTATTCGTCTTGACTTGGCTCAGTATCGTGAATTAGCAGCATTCTCACAGTTTGCCTCTGATTTGGATGAAGGTACAAGAAAGCAGTTAGAGCGTGGTGAGCGTGTAACAGCACTTATGACGCAGAAGCAGTACTCGCCTTTAAAAACAGGTGAGCTTGCTTTTACATTATTTGCGGCTAACGAAGGTTTTATTGATGATGTTGAAGTTGCTAAGGTTGGCGATTTTGAATCAGCAATGCTTGCGTATGTTCGTTCAGAGAAGTCAGATTTTCTTGATAGCTTAAATGAAAGCGGTGATTACAGTGATGAAATCGCAGCTGAAATGAAAAGCGCGCTTGAAGACTTCAAATCGAAAGGTACTTGGTAAACAGGTGCTTGGCAGATAAGGAGTAATCAATGGCAGGTCTTAAAGAAATACGTTCGCAAATTGGTAGTATTCAAAATACCAAAAAGATAACCAAAGCTATGGAAATGGTTGCGGCATCTAAAATGCGTCGTGCCAGAGAGCGTATGGATGCTTCGCGTCCTTATGCTGATAAAATGCGTCAAGTGGTTAGTCATATGGCGTTAGGTAAGTTGGAATACCAGCACACTTTTGTAAAAGAGCGTGAAACAGTAAAGCGTGTGGGATATATAGTTATCTCATCTGATCGTGGTTTGTGCGGTGGATTGAATACCAATCTATTCAAGAAGGCATTCCAAGACATTGCAGACTGGAAAGAACAAGATGTTGAAGTTGATATTGCAGTTTTTGGTAGTAAAGCACTTTCTACATTTAGACGTTTTGGCGTGGTTGCAGAAGCAACAGGGCTTGGTGATAAGCCTGGTATGAACGATATGGTAGGTACCATCAAAGTAATGCTTGATGCTTACGAAGAAGGGCGTATTGATCGTTTATTCTTGGTAGAGAATGAGTTTGTAAATAGTATGACTCAATCGCCACGCGTTACACAGATGATTCCAATTATTGCAGCTGATATGGAAGAGATACAATATCACTGGGACTATATCTACGAGCCAGAATCAAATGAAGTTATTGATATTTTAATGGATCGTTATATTGAGTCATTAGTATATCAAGGTGTCGTAGAAAATATCGCGTGTGAGATGTCGGCCCGCATGGTTGCGATGAAAAGTGCAACCGATAATGCCGGTGATATGATTGATAAGTTAAAGTTGAAATACAATAAAGCACGTCAAGCAGCGATTACACAAGAAATTTCAGAAATTGTTTCAGGTGCAGCAGCAGTTGAGTAACTGTTTCACGCAGTGGTCAGTTAAAAAATACGAAACAATTTAGTAAACAAAAATTTAATTTAAGGTAGAGGTACTAACACAATGAGTACTGGAAGTATTGTTCAAGTTATCGGTCCTGTAGTTGATGTGGAATTTCCACGTGATGCAGTTCCATCAGTATACAACGCATTAACTGTTACAGAACACAACGGTCTAACGCTTGAAGTTCAAGGTCAACTAGGTGATGGAATCGTTCGTACCATCGCGATGGGTGAGGCAGAAGGTCTTAAACGTGGCATGGAAACTGTAAACACAGGCGAGCCAATCAAAGTACCCGTTGGTGAAGCGACTTTGGGTCGTATCATGAATGTATTGGGCGAGCCAGTTGATATGGCTGGTGATGTTAAAGCTGAAAAGCACATGCCAATTCATCGTGATCCACCAAGCTACGAAGAACTATCTTCTACGCTGGATATACTTGAAACAGGTATCAAAGTTATCGACTTGGTTATGCCAATCGCTAAAGGTGGAAAGATCGGTTTATTCGGTGGTGCGGGTGTTGGTAAGACCGTAACATTGATGGAGCTGATTAATAATATCGCAAAAGAACACAGCGGTTTATCTGTATTCGCTGGTGTTGGTGAGCGTACTCGTGAAGGAAACGATTTCTACTACGAAATGGAAGAGGGTGGCGTACTTGATAAAGTAGCACTTGTTTATGGTCAAATGAATGAGCCTCCTGGAGCGCGTCTTCGTGTTGCATTGACTGGCTTAACAATGGCTGAGCATTTCCGTGATGAAGGTCGTGATGTATTGATGTTTATCGATAACATCTACCGTTACACACTTGCGGGTACTGAGGTGTCAGCACTTCTAGGTCGCATGCCATCTGCGGTAGGTTATCAGCCTACATTGGCAGAAGAAATGGGTGCACTTCAAGAACGTATCACTTCTACTAAGAAAGGTTCTATTACATCATTCCAGGCTGTATACGTACCTGCGGATGACTTGACTGACCCGTCTCCTGCAACAACCTTTGCTCACTTGGATGCGACACTAGTATTGTCACGTAATATTGCAGAGCTAGGTATTTACCCTGCGGTTGATCCTCTGGATTCGTCTTCGCGTCAGCTGGATCCTTTAGTTATTGGTGAAGAGCACTACGGAATTGCTCGTGGTGTTCAGGGTGTATTACAACGCTACAAAGAACTTCAAGATATTATCGCTATTTTGGGTATGGATGAATTATCAGAAGAAGATAAGCAAACCGTTGCACGCGCACGTCGTATTCAACGTTTCTTATCTCAACCGTTCCACGTAGCAGAGGTATTTACAGGTGCGCCTGGTAAGTACGTTTCACTTGCAGATACACTTTCTGGCTTTAAAGCTATTCTTGCGGGTGAGTATGATCATCTTCCAGAGCAGGCTTTCTACATGGTTGGTGGAATTGAAGAAGCTATAGAAAAAGGCAATAAAGACGCTTAAGTCGTCTTGTTGTTTTTTGCATAGATAACAGAGATTACAGGGAATATAAGCATGGCTATGACAATGCAGTTAGACGTAGTAAGCGCTGAAGAGTCACTATTTTCAGGTGCTGTGCAAGAGTTGATAGCACCAGGTTCGATGGGTGACCTAGGTATTATGCCTCGTCACTCTCAGTTGATTACAACTTTAAAAGCTGGTGAGCTAAAGTACAAAACAGGTGATGGTGAAGTTTCATTGTTTGTTGCGGGTGGCATAATGGAGGTTCAACCTTCAATCGTTACTATTTTAGCTGATACGGCGGTAAGATCAGAAGATCTCGACGAGCAAACAGCTAAAGATGCGCAAAAACGTGCGGAAGATGCTTTAGAGGGAAAAGATCCTGAAGACTTAGATTATGAAGCTATTAGAGCAGAACTTGATGCCGCGAAAGCTCAGATTGAAATGATTCATCGAATTGGTAAGACTTTAAGGTAATACGAATAAATAATTCATGTTATATTTTGGATGTTAGTTTTAATTTGAAATGTAAAAAAATCAATTTTTAGTTGTTTGTAATGACTATTAACAACAAATGTATAAATTTTTGTTGCTTTTTTACCATTTTTTTTGAATATGAGTTGATTTAAGACTATACTCCCTCTGCGAATAAACAGTAATTATGGATCGTTTGTTCACAAATGGTCATTTAAAATTTTATAACTAACAAGTAGTAAAGGATGCACATTATGAAGATAACAAATCAACTTTCTATTGCAACACTCGTATTAGCGGGTGTTTTTGCAACAGGTTGTTCACAACAATCAGCAGGCGGTTCACAGGTTTCTGGGGGTTCTCAGCAACAAGTTGAAGGTGGTTCACAGGTACAAAATGCTGGTGGTTCACAACAAGCTAGTTCACAACAGCAAGTAGAAGCACCTGCTCCAGTAGTTGCTGCACCTGCTCCAACAGCAACTCCAGTTTCTGTTCCAGCAGCCGCTCCAGCAATGATGCCTAAGCCTCAAGGAAATCGTTGGACGCACACTCACCCAGCAATTCCAAATTGTACTAAGTCAGTTCGTCACACACACAAGTACAACAGCGCGCGTCATTCTCACAAGTATGGTTGTCGTCCAATGGCTGCTAAAGCTAAAGCACCACAGGTTGATGTTCGTGCTTTACAAACTAAGCTGAAAGCTAAAGGCTACTACAAAGGACCTATCGACGGTGTTGTAGGACCTGCTACTCGTAGCGCACTTCAGCGTTTCATGCAGCGTTAAGGCAAAGCTAAAACGTTTACTCTAATATTTTTAGAGTAAAGAATGGGACTGGGGTTTTACCTCAGTCCCATTTTTTTTGGGTCTAATTTATATAAATATGCACGTATACATATGGATGTGGTCATAAGTATTAGATGTTGTTAGAATTGTTCTATACAGGGATAAAAAAGAAGGAACTTCATGAATAAGTTTAATAGGTTTTATTTAAAAGGAGTATTTTTGCTCTTTTTTCTTATAGCCAGCTCGGTCTCTTCCGCGATGGTATGGAAAGCTGAAAATACATGGGATGCTGTTTGGGACAAACGCTACCAACATTGGGTGAAAAATAACTGGACTGAAGATTTCTTTATGGATGAAAAGAGGCCCATTTATTATAAATTTTCTCATGATTGTGCTGATGTACTTTATGCGATGCGTATTATTTTTTCATATGAAAATAAATTACCTTTTGTAATTCACGATCCTAGTAAACGAGGAAGAATGATTAGTAATGGAAAAACTCGTTGGGATAAATATCCAGAAGCAAAGCGCGTGCGTAAGTTTTTAGAATATGTTGCGGATAGGACAAGTACAAGAACCTTAGCGCGTGATACCTACCCCATAGCACTGGATGATATTAAACCTGGGGATATATATGCTTCCCCAAATGTTCACTCTTATGCAATTGTAAATATTACAGATACAGGCGTGGCCGAAGTTATGTCTTCAACAACTCCACAAGCCCCACGTTTTATGGATAGAATCCCGTCATTTCCTTTTTACTTACCTGAAGATTATAAAAATAAAAAAGATGGATATCGCCGTTTTATTCAACCTCAAAATATAAGAAAATCGCTCAAAAAACAGAAGGGCTACAGCGAAGAGCAGTTTGAAATTGCTAAATCTGTTAACTACGACTATGTTCGTTTTACTAATATAATTGCAAGTGCGCTGGGAAAGAAAAAAGAAGAGGCCGATGCAAAAACCCTTAGGTTACTAATTGCAATGTGTATGTATGCAAATGATCGCAGTGTCTACGTTTATGATGCTCTGTTTAAATTACAAGAGATGAAAAAGAAGGGCCGTAGGTGTATGACTCGTGCAGAATACAATAACTATTCAACCCCTTCACGAGACAGACGTTTAAAGGCTTTTTTCAATGCTGTAAAAAGCCATTATGAGAGGAATAGTAAATATAAACATTGGACGCAACCACAACGTTGGGCTAAAGCACTATTTTCAGTAAAAGAGCCACGGCCTGCAGAAGTTAAGGAGTTAAATGAATTTTGTATGGTGCAAATGAGTCTGGGTGAAAAGTACTTTATGCCATTACGGCAGTTGAGACAAAATTTATCATCGGGCAGAGTTATATCAGATCCTCATGCGCCTTTGGAATATCGTTGGGGAGCACAAGCTAGTCCTTATAAGGCACGTTGTAAGACATATTAGAAAGAGTTTTTATTACAAATCATCGAAAATATGGGGGGGTGGGCTTATTCATCCCCTTTTCTATCGATTGAAACCCTCATTTTATCTGTTCTCCAGTGTTGCAATGGCACCTAATTGCTTATAATTTAGTCAATAATAAAATAATCACCCCATTCTAATATACGTCAGGCTTATGAATTTATTTCCGATCATACTCGCTGCGGGTCAAGGTACTCGTATGAACTCATCACTACCTAAGGTGTTACACACTATTGGTGGGAAACCCATGTTGCAACATGTTATTGACTGTTGTGGTGACCTTGGGGTTGAAAAGATGGCAATTGTCTATGGTCATGGTGGTGATTTAGTACAAGACGCGATCAACAAGAAAAATATATACTGGGTATTGCAAAAAGACCAAAAAGGAACAGGGCATGCTGTTGCTCAAGCGGCGTCCTTAATTGAAAATGATGCTACCGTTATTATTGCTTATGGTGATGTACCGCTGATTAAAACAAAAACACTGAATATGCTCGCTAATAGTCTCGATAGTTGCATATTAAGCGTATTAACAACTAAGCCTGATAATCCATTTGGTTATGGTCGAATTGTTAGAGATGCAGATGACAAAATTCTAAGCATTGTTGAAGAAAAAGACGCTAATGATGAGCAGCGTAATATCAAAGAAGTAAATACTGGCTTTATTGCAGCAAAAGGAGTTGATTTAAAGCGTTGGTTAAAACAACTCGAACCTAATAATAAGCAAGGCGAATACTATTTAACCGATTGTATCGGGTTAGCAGTGAGTGAGGGTGGAGTGGTTGAAGCGGTAGTCTGTGATGATCCACTGGAAGTACAAGGTGTGAATAATCGTATCCAACAAGCGGAGCTTGAAAGGGCTTATCAAGTTGTTAAAACAGAAGAGCTCATGCTGGCAGGTGTAACACTATTAGACCCGAAAAGAGTAGATATTCGCGGTATATTGAAAGCAGGAAAAGACGTCTCAATCGATGTGAACACGGTATTTGTTGGAGATGTAATCTTAGGTGATAATGTCACAATAGAATCTGGTTGCGTCATTAAGAACACGACAATTGCAAATAATACAACCATTCAAGCTAACTCTATTATCGATACTGCGGTGATAGGTGAAGCCTGTGATGTAGGTCCATTTGCAAGAATTCGACCCGAAACAGTGCTAAAAGCTAAAGCAAAAATAGGTAACTTTGTAGAGATAAAAAAATCAACCGTGGGTCAGGGCAGCAAAGTTAGCCACCTCACCTATATTGGCGATACACAAATGGGTGTTGATGTGAATATTGGTGCTGGAACGATTACTTGTAACTATGATGGTGCAAATAAATTTAAAACAATTATTGGTGATAATGTATTTGTGGGTTCTGACACTCAGTTAGTTGCCCCTGTTACCCTAGCTAATGGAACAGTGATTGGCGCAGGCTCAACGATTACTAAAGATACGCCTGAAAATGAGCTAACACTGTCAAGATCAAAACAAGTCACAATTAAAGGTTGGAATCGTCCTACTAAAAATAAAAAGACAGCTAATAATAACAATAAGGAGAATAGCTAATGTGTGGAATAGTAGGGGCAATTGCCCAGCGCCCTGTGACAGAAATATTATTAGAAGGCTTACGTAGATTAGAATATCGTGGTTATGACTCAGCAGGTGTAGCACTGCTTGATAGTGACGGAAATTTACAACGTATTCGTGCATTAGGGCGTGTTGTAGAATTAGAAAAAAAGTTAGAACAATCGCCACATCAAGGCGTTGTTGGGATTTCACACACGCGTTGGGCAACTCACGGTGAGCCGGCAGAACGTAATGCTCATCCTCATCTGAGTAATAATCGTGTAGCTGTTGTGCATAATGGCATTATTGAAAATCATCAAGAGTTACGCGAGGCTCTAAAAGAAAAAGGTTATGAGTTTGAATCAGAAACAGATACTGAAGTCATCGTACATCTCATTGAATCAAATCTAACAGACGGTGTTAGCCTTTTAGAGGCCGTAAAGCTTTCTATCCTGAATTTAACGGGTGCTTTTTCATTAGGTGTAATCTCATCAGAAGAGCCAAATATATTAATTGGAGCGCGCCAAGGTAGCCCTTTGGTCATTGGACTTGGTTTGGGTGAGAATTTTATCGGCTCCGATATTCAAGCAATCTTACCTGTGACAAGCCGATTCATCTATCTTGAAAATGGTGATGTGGCTTCATTAGAAAGACACCAAATTACCATTGAAGATGGACAAGGTAACACCGTAGAAAGAGAGATTAAGCAGTCTAAGGCTTGTTCTTTAGAATCTGATTTGGGTGAATACCGTCACTATATGCTCAAAGAGATCTACGAGCAGCCGCAAGCAGTTCAAAAAACACTCGAAGGTCGGTTAGAAGTCGACACTATCAAGCAATGTATTTCAGGAAATATGTCGAGTGAGAAAGTAACAGCGTTATTAAAACAAGTTGAAGAGGTTCAAATTATTGCCTGTGGAACCAGTTACCACGCTGGACTGATTGCACGTTATTGGATGGAAAACCTTACGGATATTCCATGTAATGTAGAGGTTGCCAGTGAATACCGCTATCGTCGTCAGCCACCTAGAAAAAATATGTTGTTTGTGACAATTTCACAATCAGGTGAAACAGCTGATACCCTAGCAGCATTAGATAAAGTGAAGAAAGCAGGCTGTCTTGCCAGCTTGAGTATCTGTAATGTAGATGAAAGCTCTTTAATTAGAGAGTCAGATCTATCACTACTTACCGTTGCAGGGCCTGAAATAGGTGTGGCTTCAACTAAAGCTTTTACCACTCAGCTTATTACTCTCCAGCTATTGATTGGCTTGTTGATGCAAGCAAAAGGTGGAAACGAAGATACAGTGGCAACAATAGTGGCTGACCTCAAAAAAGTGCCCGTACTACTTGAGCAAGCATTAGAGCATGACAACGCCATAGAAGAGATGGCAGAGCAATTTATTGATAAGAATAACGCGCTATTTTTAGGACGAGGAGATCAATACCCCGTAGCAATGGAAGGTGCGCTAAAGCTGAAAGAAATTTCTTATATCCATGCCGAAGCCTATCCAGCAGGTGAGCTAAAACATGGGCCATTGGCTTTGGTAGATAGCGAGATGCCTATTGTCGCTGTTGCACCTAATACAAACTTGTTAGAAAAACTAAAATCAAACCTTGAAGAGGTTAGGTCTCGAGGTGGTGTGTTGTATTTGTTTGCCGATAAATCAGCAGGCATTTCAAAGCAAGACAATATTCACGTTATTGAGATGGAGCAAGTGCCAGAAAGCATAGCGCCGATTATTTATACTATCCCACTGCAACTATTGTCATATCATGTCGCTGTTTTTAAGGGAACTGACGTTGATAAGCCAAGAAATTTAGCAAAAAGCGTTACTGTAGAGTAAAAACAACTGTTTGATTTACCCACCCCCCCTCTTTTTCGATGTTTTGTATGAAAATATCATTAAAAATTTGTACAAAACATTGAAAAACAGGGGGGTGGGTAAAGAAATATTCTATAAATAGGTATCTAAGCAATAAAAAAACTTACCCATGACAGAATCAAACACTATTTTGTGGCAACCATCTGCCAAACAGATAGCAAAAACAGAAATTACTGCATTTATACAGATGCTGAGAAAGCAGGGCGTTATCGTAAATAACTTTGCCGAGCTGTATGACTGGTCGATTAGTGATTCACAAGCATTTTGGTCTCACTATTGGGATTTTTCACAGCTTGTTGGTGAAAAAGGAGACGTTATTCTTGAAAATGGCAATGATATTGAAAAAGCTATTTGGTTTCCAGAGGCGCAATTAAACTATGCTGAAAATTTATTAAGTCCTTTTTTAAACAATCGCCTCCCAAAAAAAACAGCAATAGTCTTCAAGGCAGAGGATAAAAAATCATATTCTCTTAGCCAAAGCGAATTGATTCATCAGGTCACTGTTGTAGCTTCTTGGTTAAAGTCACAAGGTATTCAAAAAGGAGATAGGGTTGCTGGCTATATGGGTAATATTCCAGAAACAGTGGTAGCTATGTTAGCAAGCACTAGTCTTGGTGCAATTTGGACATCAACCTCACCAGACTTCGGAGCACAAAGTGTGATTGAGCGTTTTGGGCAAACTCAACCTAAGATCTTATTTACGCAAGATGGCTATTTCTATAATGGCAAACAAGTGGATATCCGAGAAAAGGTATCAGAAATTGATGAGGCAATAGATTCTATACAAGCCATTGTAAATGTTTCTTTTCTTGATTTAGACGTTTGTGAAAATTATATAGATTGGTTCAAGCTTGTTAGTAGTAGTTCATCAGAAGAGAAACTTACATTTACAGCTTGTGGATTTAATGATCCGCTGTTTATTTTATATTCATCAGGGACAACGGGGCAACCAAAGTGTATCACGCACAAAGTAGGGGGGACCTTACTTCAGCACAAAAAGGAACATCAACTACATACCGATATAAAAACAGGCGATAACGTTTTCTATTTTACTACCTGTGGTTGGATGATGTGGAATTGGCTGGTGTCAGCTTTAGCCTCGGGTGCAAGTTTAGTATTGTATGATGGCTCGCCATTTTTCCCTACAGGCAATGTACTTTGGGATTATATTGATGAGGTTGGTGTGACAATGTTTGGCACATCAGCAAAATATATTGATGCTCTTAAAAAGCATGAATTTTCTCCGAAAGAAACACATCAATTAACGCAGTTACGCACAATCTGCTCAACAGGTTCGGTGCTTGTTCCTGAGAGTTTTGATTATGTGTATGAATTCATCAAAGAAGATGTTTGCTTATCTTCTATTTCTGGAGGTACCGATATTATCTCTTGCTTTGTTTTAGGTTGTGCGAACCTCCCGGTTCGCAGAGGTGAGAGCCAGTGCAGGGGGCTGGGTATGGCGGTTGAAGTATTTAATAGCAAGGGTGAATCTGTAGAGAATGAAAAGGGTGAATTAGTCTGTACAAAAACATTCCCTGCTCAGCCCGCATTTTTTTGGGCTGATGAGGATGGTAGTAAATATCACGATGCTTATTTTTCGGAGTACAAGAATGTCTGGCATCATGGCGATTATGTAAAGCTTAAACCCGAGGGTGGCATGATTATTTATGGTCGCTCAGATGCAACCTTGAACCCAGGTGGTGTAAGGATTGGCACGGCAGAAATATATCGTCATGTTGAGCAGCTAGATGAAGTGATCGAAAGTATCGTCATAGGGCAAGATTGGGATAATGATGTACGAGTGGTATTATTTGTGGTTTTGAACGAAGGTATTATTCTTGATGAAATCTTGTCACAAAATATTAAACAAACAATATGCGAGGAATGTACTCCACGACACGTGCCAGCAAAAATCATCCAAGTTACTGAAATTCCAAGAACCAAATCAGGAAAAATAGTGGAGCTAGCGGTAAGGGAGGTCGTTCATGGCCGACGTGTTAAAAATATTAATGCACTAGCTAACCCAGAGGCTTTAGCCTTATATCAAAATATTGATGAACTAACTCTATAATTGGTTTTTAGCTAATAGTTACTAATACTTAAAAGGTAATAAGAGCTGAAAAAACAAGGGCTTTCCAATATAATATTGCATATGTACAGTGCACTTTTTCGATATTTAGAAGTACGAATGGGGTTTATTTATGTCATGTAGCAAAAATAACACGTGAGAAGGTAAATTAATGGCAAATGCACTGATTTCAGTCGTAAGTGGTTGGAAAAACCGTTTTACTCCTTTTCTTAGTTGGATTAGTGAGCTTAAGGACGGTAAAACACTAAAAGCAGATGCGCTCGCTGGCTTAACGGTTGCTTTAGTACTGGTTCCTCAATCGATGGCTTATGCACAACTTGCCGGTTTGCCACCTTATGTGGGCTTATACGCTTCTTTTCTCCCCGTTATTATTGCTGCTGTATTTGGCTCTTCTCGTCAGATGGCGACAGGTCCTGTTGCAATTGTTTCACTATTAACAGCGGCAGCCTTAGAGCCACTTGCAATTGCTAATCCAGAAGGTTACATGGCCTATGCGGCTATTCTTGCGTTTATGGTGGGTATTTTTCAGCTATCATTGGGTTTACTGCGCTTAGGTGTGTTGGTTGATTTTCTTTCACATCCTGTTGTTGTAGGTTTTACCAATGCGGCAGCAATTATTATTGCAAGCTCACAAGCAAGTAAAATATTTGGTATTGCACCACGTAAAGGCGAGCATCATTACGAAACGGTTTGGCATATCGTTCAAGATTTACCCCAGACACATTTTACAACATTGGTGATGGGGATTTTGTCTATTTTATTATTGGTTCTCATAAAAAAGTTTGCGCCTAGGTTGCCGAATGTATTAATCACGGTCGTTATTTGTACACTCGCTGCCTATTTCTTAGGGTATGAAGCAAGGGGGGGAGAAGTCGTTGGTATTGTGCCAAGTGGTTTACCAGCCTTTAAAATCCCCGAGGTCGAGTTTAGTCAAATTGTAAATTTAATGGTTTCAGCTTTAGTGATCGGTATGCTGGGTTTTGTTGAAGCGATTTCTGTTGCTAAAGCAATTTCATCAGAAACACGCCAAAGGCTTTCTGCAAACCAAGAGTTAGTTGGACAGGGGCTATCTAACTTAGTGTCATCAGTATTTCAAGGTTATGCTGTTTCTGGCTCTTTTTCACGTTCTGCTGTTAACTTTTCAGCAGATGCTAAAACAGGTTTTTCATCTATTGTGACAGGCGTGTTGGTTGCTATAACTTTACTTTTTTTGACGCCATTGCTTTACCATTTACCGCAAGCGACTTTGGCTGCAGTTATTATGGTTGCGGTATTTAACTTAATTAAAATAAAGCCAATTGTTCATGCATGGAAAGTGCATAGGCATGATGGTTTTGTTGCCGTCGCAGTTTTCTTTACCACAGTATTTTTTGCACCACATTTAGAAAAAGGTATAATTGTTGGTGTATTACTATCACTAGGACTCTTTCTCTATCGCACTATGAGCCCTTACTTTGTTGAAGTTTGTAGGCATGAAGATGGAACATTGCGCGATGCAAAATTATTTGGTTTAAAAACCAGTGATAATGTTTCTATATTTCGGTATGACGGCGATTTATACTTTGCTAATGCAGGTTATCTTGAGGGGAAAGTGTTGAATAGCATGGCTGAAAAACCAAACCTTAAAGTCATGGTGTTAGATTTTGAATCAGTCGATCTTGTTGACTCCACTGGAGAAGAAACATTAGGGCGTATCTGTGAAAGATTAGAAACAGCAGGAATTGAATTATTTATAGCGAGAGCGAAAAAGCCGATGTTAGATGCCTTTAAACGCTCTGGTTTGTTAGAAAAAATTGGAGAAGATCGTTTTTTTCGTGAGAGAACTTTGGCAATTCGTCGTGCTAAAGAACTGATGGGTGACGAGATTGATGTTGAGCCTATTCTGAAGCCTATTCATATTTAAGGATACCTGTACTGAAAATAAAGTAAAAAAAGAAGGCCAACCCAATCATTTTCTTGTAAATTTTCTTTTCAAAGGGCTTTTTTATTGTTTGTTAGTATTATTGTGCTACATTTACTTTATGACAATTAATATACTATATTTTGCAAGCTTACGAGAAAGGATAGGGCGAGGGAGTGATACGCTTGAGCTACCTAAATCTTTGAAAATTAATCAAGTCTGGCTGCAAGCAACGGGTCAAGAAAGCTTTCCTGATGATGTTCTCATCGCGCTTAATCAAGAATATACCGATGCTAATGCTATTGTTAATGATGGCGATGAAGTTGCATTCTTTCCGCCTGTAACGGGTGGTTAATGATGGGCACACCACGCAAAATAGGAATTTTCGAGTCAATCTTTGATCCGTGGAAGCTTCAGCAGGAGTATCAGCTTTCATCCATGCAGGGAAAGACTGATTATGGTGCTACAGCAAGCTTTATTGGCACAATGCGTGATTTTAATGAAGGTGATGATGTTACAAGTATGACATTAGAGCATTATCCTAAAATGACGGAAAAACAACTCAACGAGATTATTGATGTGGCCGCTAATAAATGGTCGTTGTTGAATATTCTTGTCATACATCGTGTCGGTAAGATATTGCCTGCAGAACCAATTGTATTGGTTGCAGTATGGTCATCACACCGAGTGGATGCTTTTGAAGCTTGTCGCTTCATTATGGAAGACTTAAAGCACAAAGCACCTTTTTGGAAGCAAGAGTCTTTGAAAGATGGGAGTTATCGCTGGGTGGAAGAGAATACGGCTGGTTACTAGTAGCTAGGTAATGTCACTTTGAAATCAATTCAAAGTGACATTCTTTTAATTTCTATTGAAACAAATATCCCACAACAGTCAAAACAATCGTGTATGGCAATGCCATAAATACCATCTTCCCATAACCTAAACGAATCGCAGGCGCTAGTGCTGAAGTTAGTAAGAATAAAAAGGCAGCTTGCCCATTCGGTGTTGCGACACTTGGTAAATTTGTACCTGTGTTGATTGCTATAGCAAGTGTTTCAAAATGTTCACGTGAAATTGTTCCTGCATCAAAAGCTGCTTTCACCTCATTGATATAAACCGTCGCAACAAAAACATTATCACTAATAGCTGACAATATGCCATTAGCTAAGAAGAATGCTTTAGGCTGATCTTCTAGTGGTAAAGCAAGCACCCAGTTTACAACGGGGGTAAATAAATGTTGGTCGTGAATCATGCCAACGATGACAAAGAAAATGACCAATAGCGATACAAAAGGTAGTGACTCTTCGAATGCATGGCCGATGCGAGACTCTTCTGTAATACCTGTAAAAGCAGTTACTATGACTAAAAGCATTAGGCCTATAAGCCCTACCTCCATAATATGGAAAGCCAAGCCAAATATAAGCATAACTGCACAGATGCCTTGAATGACAAGCGCGTATTTCTCTGTATCTGTACGATTCGCGTCTTCTTTTTCGATATAGCCTTTTAGAATGTCTCTTACGTGCGGTTGTAGTTTAGCGCCATAACCAAAAGTACTTGTTAGCTCTACGGTAACCACTACCAATAAGCCTGCTATTAGCGTTGGTATAGTGATGTGCGACATTTGTACTGCAAAATCTATAAAATTCCAGCCCAATTTTTCGCCTATTAATAGGTTTTGTGGCTCGCCCACTAGTGTCATTACACCGCCCAAAGCCGTACCTATTGCACCATGCATAACTAATGAACGTAAGAATGAACGAAATTCTTCTAAAGAATCACCCCCCATTTCTTTGCGGTCGAAAGTATCATTATCGTTATAATCAACACCGACAGAGGAATGTACCTTTTCGTATACGCCATATAGTGCAACAAATACGGTAATCAAAACGGCGGTAACAGTAAGTGCGTCTAGAAAGGCTGAAAGAAAGGCCGCGGAAAGTGAAAACATTAATGATAAGGCTATTTTATTTTCAACTTTTAATAGGATTTTACCGAAGATGAAAATCAAAAGTGGTTGCATGAAATAGATGAAGCTAACCATGAATACCAGTAGTAAAATCACCCCTAGATTTTGCTGAATTTCATTCCAAACAGTTTCTGGTGAGGTCAATCCTAGTATCAAGGCACCAATGGCTAGTAATCCACCAGACTGAAGGGGATAACATTTTAAGGCCATCGCTAATGAAAGAATAAACATCGCGATAAATGCCCAGCCGACAACGGTATGCCCGCTATCACCTAATATTAACATTGCAGGGTAGCTCAAGGCTAAGAAGGCGATAATTGCTATTTTAAACCAGCTAGGACTTTTACCAAGAAAGCTGTTAAACGCTATTTGAAGCATGATAGGTGTTTCTCCGGTTGGTGTGTTTGTTAGTTTTTTTATAGAAATGTTCTAATGCTATATAGTAGAACATTATCAAGTTTTCTCCGCCACCCAATCTCCTGATTTACCCCCGCTTTTTTTCAATAAACGCACATCGTTGATAGTCATTCCTCGGTCAACTGCTTTGCACATATCATAAACTGTTAATAACGCGATTTGAGTCGCATTGAGTGCTTCCATTTCCACTCCTGTTTGTCCACTGACCTCAACGGTTGATTGACAATAAACAGCGGGAGGACTCTCTTCAGTCTTTAGCTGAATATCAACATGGGTAATAGCTAGAGGATGGCAAAGAGGGATTAACTCAGCCGTTTTTTTAGTTGCCATAATCCCTGCAATACGAGCAATGCCTAAAACATCTCCCTTTTTATTATCGCCATCAATGATTTTTTGCAAAGTTTCAGGTTCCATAAAAATTCGCCCCTCTGTAACAGCGACACGTTTGGTAATTGCTTTGCTCCCCACATCCACCATGTGGGCATCACCTTGTTGATTAAAATGGGTTAGTTTGTTATTTGACTCGGTCATTGAAATCTCTGTTTTTGAGGGATGAGCAATATAGTTTACTGTGACTATGTTAAAATCGCACTCTCTTTTCATATTAAGGTTTTTAAATAATAATCTATGGTTTTTTTACATTCTTCTTGTGTGCTTTGTGGAGGTTCAGTGTCACGGTCAATTTCTTTATGTGAATCGTGTGAAGGAGATTTCCCCATTTTAGCAAGTGCTTGTAAGCAATGCGGGTTACCATTATTTAAAGTAAGTGAGCATGATACAGTTTGTGGCGAATGCCTTAAAACCTCCTCTATGATTGATTACACGCTGTGCTTGTTTCATTACCAAGCACCGCTCGACTTCTTAATTACTACGCTAAAATATAAACAACAATTATCCCATGCTGAAATTTTAGGGCAGTTGTTATTAACGCGGTTAAAACAAGAGAAAAAAGGTGAATTGCCCGAATGTATTATTCCCGTTCCTTTGCACAAAAGCAGATTAGTGAAACGTGGGTTTAATCAATCCATTGAAATAGCTCGCCCTGTAGCAAAAGCGCTTAAACTTACGATTGATACTAAGCTTGTGGAGCGAAACCGAAAAACATCAGCACAAACAGATCTAAATGCATCGCAAAGAAGAAAAAATGTAAAAAATTGCTTTGAAATTAAGCTACAAAAAGCAATAAACTATGACCACGTGGTTATTGTTGATGATGTAGTGACTACAGGGTCGACAATTAATGAGTTAGCAAAGCTATTAAAACAATCAGGTGTTAAAAAAGTAGGTGTTTGGGCAATTTCACGCGCTGTTTTGGCTTAATCCACGCGTTTTTAGCCCTTTTTTGTTACCCACCCCCCCCTCTTTTTCGCTGTTTTGTGTGAAAATATCACACAAAACAGCGAAAAAGAGGGGGGGGTGGGTAATAAAACATATGATTTAAAGCTTATTATTAAAGAAATAATCTAAAAAATAATCAGGTGTAGGCATATTTATGATTAAAAGCATGACCGCATTCGCTCGTAAAGATAAAAAAGTGGCTAAGGCAGAATTAAGTTGGGAAATTAGAACGGTTAATCACCGCCATTTGGATATAAGCTTGCATTTACCTAGTGCACTTATCGCTCACGAACATAAATTTAAAGAGGTTATTCGAAAAAAACTGGCTCGGGGTAGGGTTGAACTTAAATTAACCTTGCAAGAGTCAGAGAACGAAAGCGTTGATGTAATTAATATCAACGAAGATATGGTCAAATCATTATTGAATGCTTGTAGTGAGATAAAACATCTTACTCATAAGTCAGCCACATTGTCAGCAATGGAAATATTGCAGTGGCCTGGGGTAATAGAAAAGAAAGAGGTCATCGCAGATGATCTCTTTAAGCCTGCTCAATCACTGTTAGAAAACGCATTGGGTGATTTGATTATCATGCGAGAAACTGAGGGTCGTCGTCTTTCCAAAATGATTCGTTCTCGTTGTGATGTCGTGGTTAAAATAGTTGAAAATGTGAAGTCTAGACGTATTGAAGTCATCAAACTATTACGAGAAAAGGTAATGGCTAAAATTTCAGAACTAGATGTAAACGTAGATGATAACCGACTCGAGCAAGAATTGGTCTACCATGTACAACGCTTAGATGTTGATGAGGAGTTGGATCGCCTTGGCGCACATATCGAAGAAGTTAATGCAGTGCTTGCACATAGTGAACCTGTTGGTAGACGTTTAGATTTTTTAATGCAAGAGCTAAATCGTGAAGCCAATACTCTTGCATCAAAATCTAATGACGCTGAAACGACAAAATCAGCAGTTGAATTAAAGGTATTAATAGAGCAAATGAGAGAGCAGTGCCTGAATATTGAATGATGTTTATGTGTTTTTTATGGCATAAATCAGCAAGCAAACCCAACCAACGATAAAGGCAAGCCCACCTATCGGCGTAATCATCCCAAACTTAGTAATTCCAGTGAGTGCATAAAGGTAAAGACTACCTGAAAATAATAAAATACCAATGGTAAAAGCAATGCCAGAATAATGAATTAGACTAGGAATGGCAGAAAGTTGAGAAACGATAATACCCAATATCATTAACGCCATGACATGATAAAACTGGTATTCAACGCCAGTTTTATAACGCGATATAGCGTGTTCGGTTAAAGTGTTTTCAAGACCATGTGCGCCAAATGCGCCAATGATAACGGCGAGTAATCCAAACAATGCACCGAGTGTTAAAAAGGTATTCATATCTTATCCAATTTAGCTTGATTTTAGCCGTTAAGATACCATGTTAAGAGCTAATTAAACCAATATTACATTAGATGATTTATGGACTACAAAGATTATTACAAGGTGCTGGGTGTCGATCGTGATATTAGTCAGGTAGATTTAAAAAAGACTTACCGCAAACTTGCACGTAAGTATCACCCAGATGTAAGTAAAGAAGCGAATGCCGAAGAGCGTTTCAAAGATGTAAACGAGGCGTATGAGGTACTGGGTGATGTAGAAAAGCGTGAATCCTACGATAACCTAGGTGCAAATTGGCAAAATGGTCAAAACTTTAATCCTCCTCCAGGTTGGGAAGGTGGCTTTGATTCTAGCCAATTTGGTGGTGGTCAAGCAGGTGGCGGAGCAGGTTTCAGTGATTTCTTTGAATCAATGTTTGGTAGTGGTGGAGCAGGATTCCAGCAAGGTGGTTTTAATCAGCAGCAGCCACGCAGAAAGCCACCTGCAGAAGTCGTGATACTTACGGTTGATTTAGAAGATGTTTTTGCAGGTAATAATAAACGCGTTCGTTTGCCTAATGGTAAAACTATTGAGGTTAAAATTCCTCAAGGAATTGAGGAAGGTAAAAAAATTCGCCTTTCAGGTAAGGCAAGTAATGGTGGTGATTTACATCTTCAGATAAAAGTCAATAAGCATTCAATGTATCGATTTGATGGAAAGGATGTATATTTGGATTTGCCAATAGCACCATGGGAAGCTGCTTTAGGTGAAAGTATTACGATAGAGACTTTAGCTGGAAAACTGAAATTAAAAGTACCTGCTGATTCAAAGTCAGGAAAAAAAATGCGATTAAAAGGGCGAGGAATTCCCAAAAAAGGAGAGCTAACAGGAGATCAATATGTTGTTTTGCAAATTGTTACACCTCCAGCTGATACAGATGATAAAAAAGACTTCTATGTGGATATGCAGAAGAAGTTTGACTGGAATCCACGATAGGACTATAACAGTAGTATAGCGGGATGCAGTATACTGAGTTAAACAGGTTGGTTTAAATGAAAGGCTTGAAAAATAATTTTTTAATTTTGATTGTTCTTATTTTTTATATGAGCCTCAATAACGTAGCATTTGCAAAACTACCTGCAGTAGTTAATGGTCAAGTATTACCTTCTTTAGCCGATATGCTTGAAAAAATCACCCCAGCTGTTGTAAATATTTCAACTAAAGGCAGGGCAACAACTACAGATGTTAAAGACCCTGTTTATCGTCATTTTTTTGGTAATACATTACCCGCTAAAAAGAAAAAAGTTGTTGGTGCTGGCTCAGGAATTATCATCGATGCTCAGTATGGCTATATTGTAACAAATGCTCACGTTATAGATGATGCTGATAAAATTATTGTTACTTTAAAAGATAAACGTCAGTTTTATGCGGTATTGGTAGGAAAAGATTTGAAAGCCGATGTTGCAGTCATTCGCATCCAGCCTGATAGGTTGGCAGAAATGCATATTGCAGACAGTACAAAAATTAGAGTGGGAGATTTTGTTGTAGCAATAGGAAATCCCTACGGTTTAGGTCAATCAGTTTCTTCTGGTATTGTGAGCGCATTAGGTAGAACAGGTTTAGGGATAGAGGATTATGAAAACTTTATCCAAACAGATGCGTCTATAAATCCTGGAAATTCAGGTGGGGCCTTAGTAAATTTGCGTGGTGAACTTATTGGTATTAATACTGCAATTTTAGGTGGTAAAGGTGGCGGCAATGTAGGAATTGGTTTTGCTATTCCTTCCGATATGATTATAAATATCAAAGATCAGCTTATCGAAAATGGCTTTGTTAAACGCGGTCAATTAGGTATTGAAATACAAGATTTAAGACCAGGCTTGGTGAAAGCATTTAGCTTGCGAGATGGTCATGGAGCAATGATTTCAAGCGTGGTGCCACATTCTCCAGCAGATATTGCAGGAATTAAAGCAGGAGATGTGATTATAAAAGTTAATGGGTCAATGGTAACGAGCAGTTCAAATCTAAAAAGTTTGATTGGTAATCTGCGTATGGGTTCAAAAGTAGACTTGGAGTATATGCGAGATGGCAAGATGAATGAATCTAGTGCATTAATTGGCCTAGTGAAAGCTGAAAGATATGGCGTGAAACCGCGCTTAGCAAAACATAAAGGGGGTGAAACCGCAGAATAAAGTTTAAGAACAGTACCAGTCATCTTTACTTAGCAAGGTTTTATCGTTCGCTAACTTGTAAGCTGGTAATAAATATGTTTTTATAGAGATACCAGTTAGGCAGAATTTATTTTGTTTAACTTAGTAATCCGCAGCAAGGGGATTTAAAACTTATGGACACTTAAGCCCGGTGTTCTTTATTTCTCTTGCGGAGCACAGGTTTGGTGTCCCCAATCCAGACCTGTTATTTTAACCCCGTCAGTGGTCTCCATTGAACGGGGTTTTTTTATGGTTGTTTGTTTAAGGAGAGACTGATTAAGTCGAATAGAATTCAGCGCAGAAAAATCTGTCAATATTTTCCACGAAGATCGGCGTAATAGTCACTCTATTACGCCGATCTTCGTGGAAAATAGCGGCTGATTTGACAAGCTGAAAATAATTGGACTTGATCAGTTTCTCCTTAAAGGTAGCGGGTAACTATTTTTCAGGAAGATTGTTTTTATAAGGTTGTGGCTCTAGCCAGATATCAAGCTGCTTATGTAAAGCTTCAACACCTACGCCTTTTAAGGCGGAAAACATCTGAACGCTTGTTTCATTTTTATATTTTTTTAATTGTTGCTGCGTTTTTAAAAGAGCACTTTTGGCTTGCCCATGTTTTAGTTTATCTGATTTATTTAATACTATATGAACCGCTAAATGGCGGGATTCTGCCCAGCTTAGCATATTGATATCATGATCAAGCATAGGGCGGCGAATGTCCATTACAATGACTAAACCACGTAGAGTGAAACGTTGTGTGAGATATAACTCAATAAATTTTGCCCACTTTAATTTAACCTTTTCAGGCACTTTTGCATAACCATAACCGGGTAAATCAACTAAAAATTTATCTTCAGGAAGCGCAAAAAAATTAATCAATTGTGTGCGTCCCGGAGTCTTACTCGTACGTGCAAGACTCCTTTGTTGGCATAGTCGGTTTAAGGTGCTTGATTTACCCGAATTTGAACGCCCAGAAAATGCCACTTCAAAACCACTTTCTGGGGGTAGAGTATCTGGGGTCGTCGCGCTTTGTAAAAAATGCGCCTGTTGATAAAAAGCACTCATAATAATGATCTCATTTATTTGTTGTACTTAAGAACAAACTGATCAATTTCAATTAGCTTAAGTTTAGATATAATCGACTTAATCAGTCTTTTATTAAGGGGCATCTAAAATAGAAATATATTTTGTAGCTAAATGTGGAAAACTATTCTGGATATTATTCCCACTGGCTTAAGTCAGTAGAAGAACTATTTGACTTAAATCACTAAAAATTATCTCACAAAATTACTTTCTCCTGCTACGGCTTCTATTCTTGGACAAACTCCTAGGCTCTATGGTATAAAACGCCACTGATTAGCTGTGGTATTAATTGGCGATGAAGTATACAAGGTATTTAGGAGTTTTTAGATGAAAAATGTAACGATATTAGCGTTAGTAGTATGTTTGGGTTTAAGTTTTACAGTAATGGCAAATGAGACATTAAAAGCTGGTGATGCAACTAAAGGTAAGGAAGCTAGTGCAACTTGTGCTGCGTGTCACGGAGCTGATGGTAATAGTGTAAACCCAGATTGGCCAAAACTTGCAGGTCAAGGCGCAGGTTATCTTGCTAAGCAACTTGCTGATTTTAGATCAGATAAGCGTAATGATCCTACAATGACGGCAATGGCAAAAGGAATAGCATCTGATGCTGATGTGAAAGATTTAGCTGCATATTATTCGACCCAAAAAGCTAAATCAGGCACTGCAAATAAAGAAAAAGTAGTAGTCGGTGAGGCGATTTACAAAGGTGGAAATCTCACTACAGGTGTTGCAGCCTGTGCAGCGTGTCATGGTCCAACAGGTTCTGGTAATGTAGCGGCTAAATTTCCAAAAATTGCGGGTCAACACGCGAAATACACGATTACACAACTAAAGGCCTTTAAGTCTGGTAAGCGTGCAAATGATGTAGGAAAAATGATGAGAAATATTGCTAAAAACATGACAGATGCAGAAATGGATGCTGTTGCCGAGTATATTTCAGGCTTAAGCGATTAATTTTTTCGATATTTCTTAAAAAAGGGTGATTTAATCACCCTTTTTTATTGGGTAAAAATTGCACAGTGTGGTATTAATAGCTCAATAATTATAAATAGAGGGCTATATTATGGGGAGACAATCAAATTTACCCAAATTGGGCTTAATTTTTTTGAGCCTAATTTTGTTAATAAATTTTTTAACGCTTAATGCTGAATCTAAGAAAGATAAAGATATAACGACAGATAATTTAAATGTAAAAGTTGAGATTGTTGAAGCGCTAAAAGAAAACATAGATGGCTCACGATTTATTCTAAATTGTGCCGAATGTCATGGTTTTGATGGTAACAGCGTCAATCCCGAACTTCCTAATATTGCTGGCTTGAATGAAAAATATATCATTCGACAACTTGAAGATTTTAAAACGGGCAAACGTGTTAATGAAGAGATGATGATAATTGTTAGAGAGTTTCCCTCAGATAAAGAGCTGACTAGTTTGGCAAGTTATTTTTCAAAACAAGAAATGATTAATCAAAATACGCCTGAAAGTATTAAAAATCACGAGTTTATTGATTTGAAAATAGGAGAAGAAATTTTTACGGGTAAACGAATTGAGTATGGTATTCCTGCTTGTTCAGCTTGTCACGGTGAAGATGGTTTGGGGGATAAAGAGGGTGTTTTCCCTCGTTTAGTGGGGCAACAAATGGATTACATCATTAAGCAGATGGAGGCTTTTCGCTCAGGAGGGCGAAGTAATGATGCGCCTCCTCAGATGCGTAATATCGCAAAGCAAATGGACGATGAAGATATTGCATCTGTGGCAGCTTATATAGCGTACATGGGGATGGAGTAACGATTTTTATAGGTGAGGTTTGGGAGAGCGCTACCCGTTAGAATAAAAAATGAACTTTACGACATAATGTGAAGTCATAATCTTTATAAAATATATTAACCAATAAAGGATTTAAGACCAATGAATAATATGATTAAAATAACGTCAATAATGCTAGGCACATTAATATTTCTGACCGCTTGTGGTTCTGAGTCATCAGATGCAAAGAAAGTTGAAGTGAAAAAAGTTGAACCCGTAGTAAAAAAGGCAATGGCAACTGATACAACAGAGGCTGCAACGACAAAAGTTGCAGTAAAGTCTGAGAAAACAACTGAAAAATCAGAATTTATTGAGGGTGTTCATTATTTTGAAATATTCCCTCAAATGCAAACAGATACAACAGATGGCAAGGTAGAGGTTATCGAGCTTTTGTGGTTGGGTTGTCCTCATTGTTATAATCTTGAACCTACTATGAAAGAATATGAAAAGAATCTTCCTCATTATGTGGAGTTCACACAAGTGCCTGCTATGTTGAATCCAAGCTGGTCAGCAGACGCAAATACTTTTTACTTAGCAAAAGTACTAGATCCTACTGGTGAAAAAGATTTAATTAAAAAAATATTCCAAGCCATTCATGAGCAAAAACGTCAATTGCGTGATCCTAGTGCTGTGAGACGTTTCTTTGTACAGCTAGGCTATTCTGAAGATGAGATTCAAAAAGCTAAACTATCGATGTTGTTCCGTACAAAAATTAAACGTGCGCAAGAGATTAGTGCATCTTCTCAGGCGCAATCAGTACCTACGATCATCATTAATGGTAAATACCGTACCAGCCCATACACTGCCGGTGGTGAAAAACCATTAATGAAAATTGTTGATATGCTTACACGTAGAGAGAAAAAATAAAATTCTTCTGAAGATTATAGGGTTAATTATGCGTAAATTAAGTATCTTTGATAAATTGATCAATGAAGTTGATCAAGCTTTGCGTACGGTTCATACGCTTGCACCAACGACTGAGCGCCCTAATCCTTCCCAAGGTTTAAGTATAGAAATTGAATTGTCAGAAGAAGAGCGTAAACTTTCATCTCGACTTATGCGGATTAACCATGCTGGAGAAGTTTCTGCGCAGGGTTTGTATCGTGGGCAAGCATTGACAGCAAAACGTGAAGACATTCGCGAGCAGATGGAGCGCTCTGCAATGGAAGAGAATGATCACTTAAATTGGTGTGAGACACGTTTAGGCGAGCTTGATGGGCATAAGAGCTACTTTGGGCCAGTTTGGTATATGGGATCGTTTACAATAGGTGCTGTAGCTGGTTTGGTGGGTGATAAATGGAGTTTGGGTTTTGTAAAAGAAACTGAAGATCAAGTGGTAAGGCATTTAGATGAACATATTAATAAAATATCTAAAAATGATGAGCCAAGCTTAGCTATTTTAAAGCAAATGAAAATTGATGAGGCTCATCACGCAGATATTGCTGTAGAAGCTGGGGCTGCGAAGCTTCCTGTGCCAGTTCGTAAGTTTTTAATGCCTTTAATGTCAAAGATAATGACTAAAACAGCCTCTATAATCTAAATAAAGACAAATTTAAGGCACTAGTGTCCGGTTAAAAACCCCAAAAACACAAAGAAGCCCGAGTCTATAAGGATAAGGTAGAATATGCAGTTAAATAGACAGCATTTTCACCCACCAAAGAGACTCAGGCTATGAAGCATACTA